>Ga0213858_10000156_pt1 | contig 31648 bp, 37 predicted proteins | sample PICome_FD_160122 | JGI IMG/M metagenome (GOLD analysis project Ga0213858, IMG submission 160122) | Coastal seawater microbial communities near Pivers Island, North Carolina, United States - PICO245 | ecosystem: Environmental > Aquatic > Marine > Coastal | place: USA: North Carolina | collected... | reverse complement strand
TGCGAAAGAGCAAGCAAACGAGACGTAAAATCTAATTCCCTCAAGGATATAGACATTAGCGACCGCTCGATATAGTTTTCTTTTGAGTTCATAGAGTTCTGCCTGTGCCATTGGGACTCCATCAAGGTTATGTTCCCACATGTTGCTAGACCCGTAAGCCTGTGCTGCCTGTAAAAACTCATCATATGCACGGGTAACTGACTGTGCCCGTGAAAGGATCTTCTCGTCGTCTAGGATGTGATCAAAAACATCAGAGGGGTCAGCATATACATTCTTGATAATATGCGTATAAGAGCGACTATGGATCATCTCCATGGTCTGCCAGATGTTCATGGCACCTTCTAGTTCAGGTAATGAACAGTAAGGCATAAAAGCCATCCCAGGACCACGGCCTTGTACACTATCCAAGAGGATTTGGTACTTAAGGTTACTAGTGAAGATGTGCTTTTGTGCTGCATTAAGTGTCTGATAGTCGGCACGATCTTTTTGCAATGATACTTCTTCAGGACGCCAGAAAAATCCAAGTTGTTGCTGTGTAAGTTTATCAAACACAGGATACTTAAACTTATCATATCTTTGGACCCCAAGAGGGGCACCAAAGAACATCTTTTGTTTCGTACTGTCTACTTGGGTGGTGTTAAACACCGTCATCCCATCTACTTTGCTACGCATGTTCTCGTTACCAACTCTAAATTTTGCAGCTGTCACAGTCTTCCTCCTCGGTTTCTAGAATTTGAGATAATAGGTCTTCAATTGATTCTTTCTTCTCCTCTGTTAGTTCTGGTTCTGCTCCTTTTTGATCGTAAGTGTTTTGATAATAAGAAGTCTTCCATCCATACTTGTAAGTTTTCAGGAAGTCACCTGCCATAACAGAAACTGGCACCTCATTGTTCTCATAGTTCTCTGGATTGTAACTCCAGTTGCCAGAAATTGCCTGGTCAAAGAACTTCTGCATAGCAGCGACAACTTTGATGTAACCATCGTTGTCTTTCATGTCCCAGAGAAGAGTGTAGTTATTTTTGAGACTACCATACTGAGGAACGATCTGTTTGAGCGGTCCCTTTTTGCTTTTTTTAGTGGACAGAAAGGCTCTAGGTGGCTCGATTCCATTTGTTGCGTTTGACACAACGGAACTGCTCTCCGATGGCATCTGAGCGGACAATGTTGAGTGCCTGAGACCGTGGGTGGTGATAGATACCCTAAGAGATTCCCAATCATGTCTCAATTCTCCTCCACAGAACTCATCGATATCGCGCTTGTAAGTGTCGATTGGGAGGATACCGTCTGCATACTTGGTTCGATCAAAATATCCACACTTGCCCTTCTCTTGAGCGATGGTGTTGCTTGACTTGAGCAAGTAATATTGGAAAGATTCAGACAAGTCGTGGACGAGTTGCCATGCTTTTGGATCGTCATAGTGTTCTCCTTGCTTTGCTAGGTAGTGTGCTAGTCCGATATAACCAATGCCAAGAGAACGACGGTTGAGAGTGCTTTGTTTTGCTGCCTCAACAGGGTATTCTTGATAGTCAATCAGTTCCTCTAGACCACGGACTGCAAGGTCACAGAGTTCTTCCAAATCATCTAGTTTGTTGATCTTGCCAACGTTTACAGCAGAAAGAATGCACAGTGCAATTTCACCCTCACCATCAATGTGCTGCAACGGTTCAGTTGGGAGGGTGATTTCTTGACAAAGATTACTCATGTACACCTTGTCTTTGAAAGACGAGTGTTCATTACAATGATCAATGTTCATGATGTAGAGACGCCCAGTCTCTGCACGTTCTTTCAGGAGGTCCAAAAGAAGTTCTTGACCGCCAATAGATCGCTTTGGAATTGATCCATCAGATTCATACTGGCGATAGAGACCATCAAACTCAGGAGTGCCAAAAGCATCATACAAACCAGGAACGTCGTGTGGACTGAAGAGGGTGATGTCTTCGTTGTTGATGAATCGTTCATAGAATAGTTTGCTGATCTGGATTGAGTAGTCGAGTTTGCGAACACGGTTGTCCTCTGTGCCTTTGTTGTTCTTGAGGACTAGGATGTCTTCGATTTCTTGGTGCCAGATGGGGAAGTGGACAGTCGCGCTTCCGCCTCGAATGCCATTTTGAGTGCAGCATCGGACAGTCGCCTCAAATTTTTTGAGGAATGGTACAACACCTGTGTGTTGAACTTCTCCGCCTCTGATTTTACTGTTGATGCCACGGATTCTGCCTGCGTTGATACCGATGCCCGCCCTTTGTGCAACATATCTGCCGATAGCCATATCAGAACTAAAGATGCTATCGAGGGTGTCATCAGAATCAACAAGAACACAGCTAGCAAATTGTCGAAGTGCAGTTCGCACTCCCGCCAAGATAGGTGTGGGAACGTTGATTCGGTGCTTGCTGATTGCGTCGTAGTATCTTCTGACATAATTGAGTCTTGACTCCTTTGGATACTCTGCGAAGATAGTAGCAGCAACCAGCATGTATGCATACTGGGGAGTTTCGTATAGAGACCCAGTGCTACGGTCCTGCACAAGATATTTATCTACCACCTGGCGCAAACCAGCATAGGTAAACAAATAGTCACGATGGTGGTCAATCCAAGAATTTAGTTTAGACCACTCTTCGTCAGAATATTTAGTAGCAAGCTCCTTGTCGTAGATACCTTTTGTAATACCTTCACATAGATGTGCTCCAAGAGATGGGAATCCATGCTTCCAATCACCACCAAAGACTTGCTTGTAAAGACCAAACAGAAGCAGACGGGCAGCAACAAACTGATAGTTAGGATTCTCTAGGTCGATGAGGTCACTGGCAGAGCGGACAAGAATCTCTTGAATCTCTGCAGTGGTAATACCGTCATAAAATTGGATACCCGATTGAATCTCTACTTGCGACGGAGACACCCCTGCAAGACCCTCACAGGCGCATTCGACCATCGTATGAATCTTGTCTAGGTTAATCGACTCTTGGGACCCGTCACGCTTTTTTACTTTGATACCGTTGCTCATATTTTCTTCCATTCGTTAAACTTTAGTTTTGCTTCTAAGCCTTGGTAGGTGCTACATTCTACCATATGTTGGACATCGCGTCCACCTAGGACCATATCATTAATATCTTTTTCCTTAACATTAGACTGCCAAATGACAATCTTCTCACCTTGATTAATCGTTGCTTCATATCTCTGCACGATTTGTTTGTTTCTTGGCTCGTTGTCGTAGATAAACACACGGTCCTTATATATGTCCTTGTCGAGTGTAACATCGGCACCACACATTGCAATGGCATTAGACAAGAAAAGAGAGTCAATAGGACCCTCTGTCACATAGATAGTGCTCTCAAATTTTACACGCTCTAGACCATATAGTTTCGGATAGCGTTTATCGAGAATGGTTGTAATGTAACGAAGCTTAGAATTCTTGTCCAGTGACCTGCCTTGGTATCCATATAATTTCCCTGACTGGGAGAGCAGCGGTAAAACAATTCTTGCTTCCTTAAAGTTATTTCCGTTATCTTCCCAGGCGTTGAAGTCTTCTGTGTAATAGATTCCAGAGAAATGTGTCTCTGGTATTTGGCGTTGTAGAAGATATGTTTTAGCTGGGTGATTAATATTTAGGTCTGAGATTTTTTCAAGAGAATCCAAAACTGTAGTGGTTGTTTCTTTCTCTTTGAAGACTGGTGATTTAAACTCAAACTTAGGGTTTGCTACCCTCCGACCTTTACCAGTCGTGCCTTCTTTGTATCTCTCCATGATGTATTGGTCATACAAACCAACACTAATGTCCTGCAAAAACTTAGCAAAACTTTTACTCACACCACAGTTATGGCACTTGTATACATGACTGTCTTTATACTGAAACAGGTATCCACGCGACTTGTTTTTTCTCTTCTGAGAATCGCCGCAGTATGGACACCTGAAGTTGTATAAACTTTTTTTCTTTTGTGTGAAGTTTGTAAGTTGAGGAGAGACCAAACTAATATATTTGGTGTCAATAAAACTCATCTTGTAAGGTCAGAGGTCACTCCTGGTATACTAGCACTGGGACCTTGCAATGTCAAGGGAGCATCCACCACCTTGAATAGGACCAGGATAGCAGTAATAACACCTACAGAAATCCATCTAAATCTTGACAAGTCATTGACACGTTTTTCTACAGAGTCAATCTTCTCTTCTACTTTCTCAACTAGTTTGAGAATAGCATCTTGATTGTCTTCATTCTTATCCAGACGATTTTCGTGCCGCTCCAAAACTAGAGCGACACGATTGCTGTTGTCGGATATTGATGCAACTGCTCGCTCAAGTTTGTCGAGCATTTCTTTTGATAGGTCTTCATAGATATCGAGTTTAGATTCAAGGACCGCGAGTTTACCCAACCCGAAAGCCATGATTGCCTCCTATCAAACGTTGTATTGTGCAAATTGTAGAGCGTTAGCGTAAGTCGTAGGATTCATATTAAGGAGAGCACAGAACTTCTGTCTGTTCTCATCATTAAGACCTTCGTATGCTGATACAATTTTCTGAGCATCAAATGCACTCATGTTTTGACTGGTGCCGTCTTGGAATTTGACCTGAGCAAAGTGTGTCTCAGCATCTCTACCATAGCTGTTTGCTTCGCCTGCAACCTTCATTGCCTGTGCGAATACGTCCGTTGCGTTAGGACCAATGTTTTCTGAAATCATTTCACCTTCGGGATTATAAGAATTTTTTTCAACTTGCTTAGTCGCTTTCTTCTGCTTCTCTGCTGCCTTCTTTCTGAAGTCATCAAGACGTGCTTTGACGAGGGTATTCATTTCACCCTGCTTGTCCTGCATTTTCTTCTTGGCATCCTGGCGCTTCTTCTGGAGCTCCTGTCTACCCTTAAGAGTTTTTTGCTGCTTGATTTGCTTTTGTGCTTTCTCTGTCGAAGACATTTCTGCCTCGCTTAGATTCACACTAGTATTCTCTTCAGACATTTTTCCTTTCCTTTTAGAACGATTAGTTAAGATACGTTTTACAAGTTTCCGAGCACTCTTCTTGCGTCCGTCAATTTTTTCATCTGACTTCTTACGCTTAAGGAGACTCTTCCTCTTCTTAGTATTAACGAAAACAAAAGCAGGTGGCAGAGCGAGACCACTGCCATCTCCAGCCATCATTTCATTTAAATTAGTTTGAGACTCTTCAGACATTGGTCATCTATATCAGATTTATCTACGCCAAGCGGTAATCTATTTAGGTATTCCATAAATGCCTTCACCGTGCCCCAGTATTTGGTTTCCACTTTATAGAATAGAAGTGGAGTAGCAGCATCGTTGAAGATGTTATACAACACAATAATATGGTTTAGAATCAAATGAGTTTTCAACTCTCCATGCATCTCGTAACGTCTGAGTAATCTTTTGATGTATTTGAATCTCTTCAAATCTTCTTCAAAATCATCATACGTTACGGATGCTGGATTGTTGTAATTTTGTATTGCAAAGAATAACCAATTATCATCATTCAATTCATTAATAATCATATCACATTATCATGCAAATGTTAAGGTCGCTTTGTTGGAGTTAACAGTTAGAGCGCCACCGTCATCAGAAACTCTGCAACGGAATTTGAAACCATCTAGGTCTGCCTTAGCAGCACCAGTGATAGTTAGAGTGCTGGTGCCAGTGCCACTGTAAACACCTGCGTCCTCAAGATTTGCCCAACGTGAAGACTGAGTTGCAGTCTGGACTTGCCATTGGAATCCGAGTGTGCCTGCACCACCAGATGCACCAACAACGAATGTGCCAGTGAATGGGTCTCCTGCAGCACCTTCATCAGATGGTTGTGCATCAATGCTGATTGCTGCAGGTGCTGCGTCTGCTGCCACTGCGTCGTCTGCCTGGTCACCAGCGTTTGCTGCTGTCTCAGAAATAGCAACTAAGCACTCTTGACCTCTGTAGCGTAGGGTGCCATCAGATTGCTCAACAGTATAATATGCCCACCAACCAGGAGAATTGAATCCTCTTGCGCGGTTAACTTCTAATTCTGCTTCAGTGTTATCAATAAAAATTAATTGTCTACCTGCGGTGTCCATGTTTTCCAACGTGGTTGCCCACGCTGGTTTGTCACCAGCAGAGTCTGTCTTTCCCCATAGAGGCATGGTACAATTCTCCTAACGGTTGTTATATCTAAAGTATATTTATAAAAAAAGGGGCTTGCGCCCCTTCTATCACGCTTCTTCGCGTGCCTTAATTGCTTGCTCAACAACAGCAAGTAGTTTATCATCCATGTCAGTCTTTGTTAGTTTGACTGCCTTTTTAAGAATGACTAAACAGATTTCGACCAGTTTCTCACCAAGCTCCTCGTTTTCGGGAAGTTTAGCGACGGCATCGGAAACAATCTTCGATGCTAATGGGAGTAGAAAAGCTAACATGATTTGAATGCAGTGTTGCTAATCTATTTATTCTTATTCTTATGCTTCCATGCAGTTGCATAAGCAATAGACTTTTCATCCTTAGTCAACTTGCCATCCTTAGCATATCCTTTTTTAATATGCTTAATCATCCTCTCATATTTTTTGCCAGGAGGTGCCTCCTCCTGACTCAATACTTTTTTCCCTTCTTGCTGCTACCGCAGGAAGACTCTTCTACTTTCTTCTCACCTTTCTTTTTGATGTTACCAGGGTCACGGTCATCAATCTCAGGCATGACTTCAATCTTTGCCTTTGCTTCTGCAGCGAGTTGCCACATTTCTTTCATCGACTTCTTATTTTTCTTACCACGGAGAATGGAGAAGTCATGACTATCAATCTTACCATTCTTGTTAGCATCAATCTTATGCTGACCACCCTTCAGACCTTCTGCAATCTCAGCTTCTTCTTTTTTACAATCAGGGACTGACTTGCCACCCTTCATCTTAGTGCCTGTTGCCTTGTATCCTTTCCAGCAAGACTTCTTGTTTGGGTCTCTACCAATATTTTTGCGTGCTTGTTTCAAACTACCTTCTTTAATTTCAGTTTCTTCTTTGCGATTCTGCTTGGAAGAATTACAATCAGCATCACCATGCTCAGGGCAGCAGGTGCCAGCACCAGAGTGATTACACTTCTCTTCGATTTGACCGTATGAGGTTTGACCCGTCATACCAGCAATAGCTCTCTCCATAATAAATTTGGAGAAATCATCATTAACCGTATCGTAAGGTTTCATTACTTCGACTTCCGTTTACTTTTATTTATAAATGTCTTGATTGTATCTTTTGCTGTAGTTGGATTTTCATCCTCGTATCCTTTGTGCTCGGTAACATCTTTTACCCAGGCACGAAACATGTCACCTTCTTCTGTAACAGCAATGACATAATTGATACCACGACGATGAATCTTGCCTACCTGACCATCAGCGTTTCTCACCCAATCACCTTCTGAAAATACTTCACCTAGACGATAAGACTTTTGTTGAGACTGCTCAAAGACTTCTTTGAATGATTTCATAAACCCATTCCTTCTCTTACTTCCATCATTAATTGCATTTTCTCATTGTCATCTAATGTGTCTGCGATACCTTTTCTGAAAGTCATAAAGTCTGCATCTTTAGCAGCGGCTCTCATTTTACTCGCAGACATTCCAGAGGCACCATCTGCGTCTGGGTCTCTCTCACCAGCAGAGACTACATCTAGATTTCTATATGTATATTCCACACCATTGTATTTATCTAATAGTGCTTTATAACTAGGTATTCTATCAGACCCAGCAACCAGTGTCAAATCAGTATATGTCCCTTGATACTCTTGCAATAATTTAATGATAGTATTGATATCTTTATTGTAAATAATATGTGATGCATGAGTAGGAAACATCTTCTTCATATACTCCACCTTTTTATTAGATGGTAGAGGGTCTTTTGGTTTCTTATGAGTATGAGTAGGGTAGATGAAATAGTCATCTCCCTTGGCAATCTTAGCAACTGCCTCAATGAGTTTCTTGTGACCAATTGTAGGAGGATTGAATCTACCCCACGCTACTACTACTCTGCTCATTTATCTCCTGCTACCCAATCTTTGGATACGTTAAAGTTTGCAACACTGAATGACAATCTGTCTACTAACTTGACTGCATTCCTGTCTTCACTGATAGCAACGAATCCTTCTGGCGCTGTTATCTCATAACCATTTTCTGTTTGTAGATATGTGCCAATCTTCTCACCCTTCTCCAGTTTACGGACAAAGAATGTTTTGGCATTCTGCAATGTTGTATATAGTCCAACTGCCTTAATCATCGCTGCTTCGTTTGCTTCGATGAAATCCAAACCCGCATATAGTTTTGCAAGTTTGGTTGCCTTTGCCTTAGGTGTCTTCACCTTGGCAACTGCCTTCTGCACTTCACCCTCAAAGTATTTCTTGAAGTTGTTGACAAACTGCTTGGCATTGTTGACCTTGCGTCCCTGTCTGACATAAGTATTGAAGTAGATTTTCAATCTAGGACCGACAGTCAACTGGTCGTTTGCCTCAATCTGTGCAGCAACCTCGTCAAGGAATCCACCTGAAGCTCTGACTAGAGATGCACTAGCAGTCTTCATCCTCATGAGTTTCACCTTCTCTGCATCTGTCAGTAAGACATCCTTACCCAACTCATCAATCTCTGCAGACAAGACAAGGACATCAGGACTACTCTTCAATCTCTTGACATCATATCCAAAGGTAGCAGACAATGCTTGGATAGATGCACCTCTATATGTTGTATGAAATACTACGCCAATCTTTGCACGCTTTGCTTTTTCATACAACTCACTGTCTTCAGGAATGCAATATGTAATCGTGTTTGGTTTGAATGTGATACATCTCTGTCTATCAATGGTTTCATATTTCTTATCATCTGTAAACAACAGGTCTCCCTGCGCTACACCATTAACATTCAGTTTAGGAAAATACTTCAGAGCATCTTTAAGTTTATCTACCAGACCAGGAGCATGGCCATGGTTTACATCAATGTCTTCTGGTAGAAAATTAATCTTTGCGTCTTTGTTGAAGACAGACTTTGTGCCAACAAAAAACTTATCTGTGCCAGGATACTGACCACAGAAGATAGCAGGTGCTCCGTCCCACTTAGTAGTAACCTTAAAATTCTTAGATGGTTTGCCAGAAAAAGTATTGGCAAGCAAGTCTAAAAACTTGAATGCATCCACCGCACCTTGCTTACCATCAAACAAGATACTATCTTCTAAGTGCTCTAGGTGTGTATTCTTAGACATCAGTATAGTTTACCGAATGGACCAAATCTGTCGCCCTTCTTCTGAGCGAGGAATGACATATCTGTCATGAATTGATTCCTCTTCTTCTTAGGCATACTCATAAGCACATCTAAAAATGTAAGTTGCATCAACTTAGAATTGGCAACATGTGCATTAGGAGACCCCAAGACAACTGCGATGTTATTGACGGCATCATCTGTGTCAACCACAGTGTCCACACCCTTACGCTTGAGTCTTTCAATCATTTTAACATAGTCACCGACCTCTGCCAAGAAGTCCTTGGTACTCTTTGGATACTGTCTATGCATGTTGTCAAACCTGATGCCATAGTCAACCATAAGTTTCTTGACCATATCAACTGGCGCTTTACCCAGGCGAGCAGATGCTGCTCCCTCTTGTGTAGGCTCCCATTTTAAATTAGAGAAGTCAGCACTATCATTACCTTTAATCTGGAAGTTATAAACATACTTGGGAGCTGCTACTAGCACTCTAGTATCTTGTGTGCCAAAAGAAATAACTCCTTTCTTATCTTCTCCTAAAGATAAATCAATCCTAACTTTATCTATCTCAAAATACATTTGTTTGTATGATTCAAAGTCTGCCTCACTGAGGTTGACTTTTTCATATCGTGCTTCTTTTCCAGAAATTTTCTTGAGAGATACACCAACTACAATCTCATCTCTAAACAAAGTCCTCAAGATAGCATTCAATTCTTGGAGTGTTTGACTACTGCCACCATCAACCAATTCCTGAATCATTCTTATTGTTTTGTTTTGGTCTTTAATCAACCAAATGTCAGCAGGATTCCAATTATCTTTCTGGGAGATTTGATACTTCTCTCTAACCAAATCCGTAATCCATTTCATGAATCCACCATCACGAATAAACTCTGTAAATCTAGGACTCGAATATTCAACCAGCATAGTCTTCTGCTGTTTGTAATAATCATCCAACCAGGAATCATCAAACTCTAATTGAGACAATTTCCAAATACCTTTCAGTGCTCGGTATGCTTGACTATCCTTTCTGATATCTTCAGCAGAATTATATTTCTTATTATTCTTTAATGCACGCTGTAAGATGTAAGCAGACCCGCGCTCTTGTGCAGCAGTGGTCTTAGCATCTGGTGCTCCACCAGCACCAGTCTTTCCTGTAACTTCAAAAACTACTTTCTTCTTATCAAGGTCAATCTGATACTTGTCTTTACCAGCAGTTCCGCCAGGATTGTTACTGATAACATCCTCAAGCATAGATTTATTTAAATAAATTTTATAGGTGCCTTGTCTATTGGTAGGCCATTTAAATCCACTATCACCTTTCTCTGGTCTCAACCAACCAGATGTAGCGACTTCTTCCAATCTAGCTTTTAACGCTGCCTTTGCAGGTGCTGGCACTGGAGCTACTATTTGTGCTATGCTAGCAGGTTGCTTTGCCATATAAAAAAACCTCCCCTAGGTATTTAGGGAAGGTCGCGCAAACCAAGGAAATTCATATTTATATTATATCTACCCATATGATTATCACTGCAGGTTGTGCTCTTATGTGGTTGATATGGATTGAATAAGAGTAACCTATTTGCTATAGATTTAACCTCGGTGCCATCATCAAATATTGTTTTACCGTTGTTGGTATTCAAATAGAATATAGCACCACAGTGGTCAAAGGGTTTGTCCTGATGATACTGATGCTCTACAACTTTATCCGTAGGAGGATACCAATTTGCTTTGACTCTCATGAGAGCAAGAGGATTTAATTTTTCTATCACAGGATAAAACAAATCAAACATAGGACTGTTTGGTTTGTAATCCGTATACAACATGTGAGTCAAATAAAATTCTTTATCACTAGGATTGCCTGTAATAGAATGATTGATAAACCAGGGAAATGATTCTGAACTATAAACTGTCCTTTGAATATGAGAAAGAATCTCCTCATCTATGAAGTTATCAATAATATGAGGAGTATCTATTTTATTCTGCAGGTTTACTCTTGGTAGTATCGTCACGGGACCTATTTTTAATTACAATAAACGCATCCTTGTTATACTTGCGGGTGCCTTTGAGAGGTGACCACTTAGTGCCAGGTCCATCAATTTCATAGACCTGAGTGCCGCCAATCTCAATGTGAATGTCATCCATTGGATTCCATCCAAGTGTTTGCATGGTTTCCCAAAAATCTTCTTGTGTAAACTTCATCGGTCATCACTAGCACGGTTTTCAGAAAAGTAAGGGTCAAAGGTGCCCTCGGGATAACGCTTCTCCAGTTTTTTAACGTTACCAGCAATCACATCATCGAAAGAGATTTCAAGTGCCATACATGCCTGAGCAACATACCACATGACATCACCGAGCTCGATAATAAGATGCTCACGGTTATCGTCATTCCAAGGTTTTCCTTGGAAAACCATCTTCTTGATGATTTCAAGAAACTCACCACCCTCAGCATTGAGACCAACGCCAGCAGTAAGCAGTCTTTCAATATTGGCACCCTGCCTATCAAGCTCACCAATACGGTCAGCGAAATCAACAAAGTTTGTAGAAGCATTTGAAGTAACTGCTGCCACAAATTCTTCATATCGGGAGAAATCAATCTTGCGTGTAGGTGTCGTCGTCATACGATAAATTCTGTAAACTTAGTAAATTTGTTTTTGGTCTGAGGTTGCTCTTCCTCATACTCATATTCCTCTTCAGCAATCATGATAGAAGAATCTGGGACATCCACATTATACAGCTTCATCTTCGACCTGTCAACGCCGATGAGAAACTTCCTGTGAAATGATAGGTCGTTGTATCTATTCTTCAACTGCTTGACAAGAATGTGACCATCTTTCTCCAAATCCTCTGTAGAGATGAGAGCAAACATAAGGTCAGCAGTAGCTGGCAAGCCAAAGGACTCACTGGTATCAGTGAGATCGACATCAGAGTTACCATACCCACTCCGAGTAGTCTGGGTAGCAGATACGATTGGAAGATTGAATTCAACTGCCAATCCTCGTAATTCTTCTGCGATTGCTTTGACATAGGTGTAGGAGTTTACGATAGCTCCCTTGTATCTTGCAGAAGCACAGATATTTAGATAGTCAATAAAAATAATATCTGGTTTGAAAGACTTCTTGAGGGACAACTCATTAAGCAATGCTTTGAAGTGTCCGACGTGTGCAGATGCAGTAGGGTATTCTTTGATTATAAACCTACCCATCGTCTTACGTCCGATGTCTTTGATACGAGAAGTAAAGATAGATTCAGGCAATGATGCAATATCTTTGATATTTACATTCAGCAAGTTAGCGTCAACACGCTCAGCAATCTTCTCCTCCGACATTTCACATGTAATGTAAAGGACATTCTTACCCTGCTGCAATGCCTGAGCAGCACAGTGGCACATGAATAGAGACTTACCCACACCTGTGCCTGCCAATGCTACATTGAGAGTCTTATTAGGAAGACCACCCTTTGTAATCAGATTGAATTTCTCCAAGTCAAACGGCATCTTATCTTCTTCCAGATGGTAGAAATCGTAACGCTCTTCGACGTTTTCGATGTAGTCGTGACCGACGTGCTCGTCGAAAGATACTGCCAAGGCTTCTTGGAGTATGCTGGGGATCGCATCCTTTGAAACTTTCTTCTCTCCTCCATCAGCAATCTTGATCGATTCAAGTAAGGCGAGATAGATTGCTCTGTCTTTACACCACTTCTCCGTCGTGTCAAGTAACCAGTTGTATTCAACAGCGTCATCATTAAGCGACTGAATCGTCTTAACAGCGTTTTGATACGTTTCATCATTAAGGTCTTTCCTATTCTGTAAGTTGATAGTCAACACCTCAGCTGTGGGCATCAAGTCATAGTTACTTGCAAAGTCCCACACCTCTTCGTAGATTACTTTCTCATGTTGCTCATCGAAGTAATCTGGTTTTACGAAGGGGACAACCTTCCTATAATATTGCTCATTACACAGAAGGTTGCGTAAGATAGTTGTCTCAATTCTTTCACTCATCGCCGCTACCATACAAAAATTCTTTCCTTGCACATTCGTCTAGTGCTTGCATCACTTCGGGGGTGAAATATTTTTCGGGATTAGCAAGTACAACAGAAGGATAAACGGAAGATTCCCCAAAAGCAATCCTATTACCCCTCCGCTGGAAGACTCCGTATTTCTGACCCAATTCCAATAATCCGTAATACTTGTCAAGTCCGCGTGAGTCATAGAATAGTCTGGTTTCAATCTGTGAGTTTTCCTTGGTGAAGCGTGACTTCTGTGCCTTCACCTTGATAATGTTGCCGACAATATCCGTGCCATCCTTTTCCTTCTTCTTAGACAAGAAGAGAATGCTAGATGCAGAATACTTCAATCCAGTGCCTCCACCCATTTCTTTTGTTGGGACATAAGCACCAACAACTTCATATGTGTGGTTAGTAACGATAAGCGGAATGCCTGCCTGTCCAAGTTTAAGTGACAGGATACGGAAGATAGATTTAATAACCTGAGCACGGGTCATGTCACGGGTTTCTTTACCAGCAGTAGCATCCTCCACTTCCTTAGAGGTGGACAGCATCCCAAGAGAGTCTAGCACGAAGAGCAGAGGAGGTCTATCCTCTTTCTTCAATTTCATATATTCGTCAACAACCTTAATGCTCTGGGTGCGAAACTCCTGCACAGTAGTAACAGGGACCAGACCAACACGCTTCACATCAATGCCGCGAGTCTCCATCATGTCCTTCGAGATAGCAGATTCAGTCTCGAAGTAAATCACTTGAGCATCTGGATTCGACTGAAGGAAACTCCTGACTACTGAGAGGGCAAAGAAGGTTTTACCTGTGCTGGACTCTCCTGCAAGCGCAGTGATTTTGTTTGCTGGGAGACCACCAAAAATGCTCCCAGACACAAGAGCATTGAGGATGTAAGAACCAGTGTCCACAAACGAATCACAATCCCCAGTGGAGACGCCTTCATCAACGACTGTTGCATATTCATTGTTTAATTCCTTAATAACATTGTTTAGAAAACTCATAATACCTCAAAAGAAACTCATCAAGTTGCCACGTTTTTCGGACTGCCATCCAATAGATTCTAGCACATTTCTCAGCGGATCGAAGAATGACTTTTCAAACTGACGCTGATAGTCAACATACTTCTCAAGGTTGAATTCCTTGGGCAGTTGCTGGAAGAATGAAATCACATTCTCGCCAATAGGGTTTGGTGTTTTAAGATAGAGAAACTTAATCTTCTCGCCTTCCTGAATGACAGGATATTTATTCTCTACCTTGTTGCGTCTGACATAGTGGTTGTAGAGCAATGCACCCCTGACGTGGATTGGAGTGCCTTTCGCATATATGTCTGTGCCATTACGATACTTGTCGAGACCGTTAACGCCGCGAGGGAAAGCGATGTCAAGATAGTTTTGCTCGCGGGTGTCAACTTTAATTTCATCAATGAATTCAATAATGTCGTCGTTAGTTTTAGTAATGATAATCTTGAATGCCTGATACAGTTTGTCACGGAAATATGCAGGCGTGGATGACCTGGCGGTTTCCAGTCCCATGATTTTCATCTTAGGCTCAGAGTATCGGACGCCTTCGCTATCCCACACGTTGAGAATGTATCGCTTCTTAGCAGTCCAGATGCCACGCTCAGCGATATTCTCACGCTTCATTTTCATCTTCTGGTCATACGCCGCCAGGTAATCCGACAATTCCTGATATGAACATTCAATAAAAGGTTCGAGTTTTTCTTGGCAGATCTTGTCAAGTATGCCCACAATTGCTGTTTTGTCGCCAGACTTAGCACTAAAAAATTTATTAACAAGAGGTCCAAGGTTAAGATAGATTGAGTCAGTGTCAGATGCAATGACATAATCCTCCTTTTGGGTTGACAAGAGTTTATTTAGATACTCATTCATCTTCTTCTCAATCCATCGGATAGAGAGTTGACCAGAAAGTGTGATGGCTTCAGCGATTTCCAACTTGTAATAACGGAAGTGCTCATTGCCAATTGCGCCATAAGCACTGTTAAGTTGAATCTTTCTTGCCATCTGGATGTTGTTACAGCGAGCAATCTCCTTCTTCAATTCGATAGTAGGAGTCTTCTCATATTGCTGCTTGGCAGCGAGCATCTTCTTCTTGTAAATCGTGCGGTCCTGATAGATTTTCTCCATCAGTTTTGGCAGGAATCCTTGCTCCTTTGTAGTGTAGTGGGTGCCATTAGCGCACAGAGTCTCCCCTGCTAGGTCGCTGGTATCAAAGTCTTTGTCCAGCAGCATGTCCACGTTGACGCTGCTACGGCGCGGCAGAAGCGTCTCAGGGGACAGGTTGTATTGCATGATGAGGTGAGGGTATAGAGAGTTAAGGTCAAACGATACCACCCAGTCATACATGCCAGGGATAGGTTCCTTCACATATGCACCAGCATACTGAGCATCCTTGTGGGAGTTTTGCTTTGGTGGGATAGCAATCTTCTGCTTCTCAAGATAGTTGTAGATGATTGCGTCCCACATACGGACCTGAGAATAGACATCCTCAAAGTTTACTTTGGCGTCATATGCCATGGTGAATGCCAACTCTAGTAGTTTCATCTTGTCGTCAAGACGGTCTACCAGGCGCACGTCATGGATGTTGTATTCAACAAACTTGTGCCAGTCATTAGTATAGAATTCCTTGAAGGTATCAAACTCAGAGTGGTCAAGTTTTTTCTGCTCCAACTCCACAAAAGCAATGTGGTCAAGACGATATGATTCCTGGTTTGTATAAGTAAACTTCTTATACAACTCAAGATAATCAAGACAGGAGATACCAGGGATATCATATGCAATCTGCTTGCGACCTTTGATATAAATCTCACGGTCAGAAACCATCTTCCATGGGGATAGCATCTTGGTGTATTTGTCACCAAGCATACGATTCATACGGCGGCAGATGTATGGAATATCGAATAGTTGGACATTCCATCCTGTGATTACATCGGGAAAATTTTCTTGCCACCACCCCAAAAACGAATGGAGGAGTTTCGTCTCATCATCGCAGTGGATGTAATCGACCTGGCGATCTTCATTCGGGAAAGCTTTACTTCCCCACACAGTGATACGATTGGTAAAAGAATCGCGCAAAGATATAAGCAGAATCTCTTGGTCAGCGGATTGGATGTCAGGAAATCCATTTTCTGCTGCCGTCTCGATATCAATCGTGAAGACACGAATGAGAGAGCTGTCGAATTTGATTTCATCTCCAGGATACTTCTCGTTGATGTACTGGTATAAGTATCTAGTATTTCCATGAATCTCAAATTCATCAATGTCAGCATACTGTTGCACAAAGTTTCGGCAGTCAGCAATACTGCCTGGCATGACACGACGCAAGGGGCGACCATCGAGACTCTTGTAATCTGTTACTTCTTTGTTTGAAGAAACAAAAAGGGAGGGCTTAAAGTCCTCCCTGTATTGCACGTCTGTGCCATTCTCATGGGCACGGACAAGAATCTTGTTACCAACTTGCTCAACGTTCTTGTAAAACTTCATCAACCTCTTCGTCAATCACGGATGGGACCATATCGATGTATGCTTTTACAACGTCTGCGTTTGGACTAATGATAGTCAGGATGTTGTCAGACGAGAAGAGCACCTCTTCCTGGTCAGTATAGCATGGCCATGGACGAAGGTCAACCTCGCTCATGACTTCGTATGGTTGGATTAGTTTGCAGTTTGGCATACCGTAGTCAGCAACAATCTCTTCGACTTGTGCGACCACATAAGAATTATTCTTCAGTAGCAGCAGTTTCAGATTCTGCATCATCTTCCTCCTCCTCTTCTTCATAAGTCAATTCTTGTGCAAACCTTTCCATGTAAACGTCAAGGATGCCTTGCTCCACATCACTGAGACACACCACAGCATCGTATGGCACATTGAAAGTGGTGTCAGGAGTGAAAGGATTCCACTTACTGAAGTTTACCGAATACTCTTCTGCATCATCTGGTTTGGGATTAAGCGTAAGAATGTAAGGGCACTTGATAACCAAACAAATACCTTTACCAGTATTCTTATCAGTCATCTCGGAAGCACCAGCGATAACACGCTCACCAGACTTAAATACTAAAACTTTTGGGACCATTGTTACTCCGTAATAAATTCAAACCAACCTGTGGCAATATATTTAGTTTGCGTGCGACTGACTATACCATGATGCACATGTGTCCAATACGCAGGCCATAATACCATCTTACCCGCATCTGCATTAACTGTCAAGTCATGCTGAGGAAACCTTGTACCGCCATCCGTAAGTGTATTCAAATACAGCATCCACACCATCATCCTGTTTGGATAATTATTCGGAGAATGCTCAAAATGTTTTTCTGAATATCCTTCATTAGGATAGTATCTTTGTATTCTATAATAATTTGATAGTGCCCACCTATGTGGCATACCATCCATTACTTCATACTTGTCTTTGTATTTTTCTACACATTGACTTATCGCTTCCATAATTACTCTGGAAGGATATGTATTGCTTTCCATAAGCATCAATGCATCTGTTGATTGCTTGTAACCCAACTCCTGTTTCTCATGGAAGTTTGGATTATCTTCAAACCAATCAATTAAAGTTTTACATACTCGTCTCTGTAAAACATCACTGTAAGTTTCAATAAATGTAGTCATAGATAAAAAGAGGGACTTGGGTTGACTGTAACCAACCCTGTCCCTGCGGCGACGATATTCAGTTGTATTTATTCAGTTAGAAATTGTTGGTCTGAAGTTTTCGCTTCACCGATAGTGTATGTAACTTTCTTTTGGTGCTCTGGGATAATTTTCTCCAGCGAAACAGATAGTAGTCCATCTTCATATTGCACATCGGTTACTCTTACATCATCTGCTAGTTGCCAGGAATTGTTAAAAGAGCGTTTTGATAATCCTTTGTGGACATAGCGGACATCAGTATTTCCTTTCTGATGTCTGCTGGCAATTCTGAGAATGTTAGATTCTGTAGTGACTTCAATCTCCTCTGCTTTAAATCCTGCAAGAGCGATTTCAATTTCGTAGTTACTGCTATCATGCTTGATGATATTATAGGGTGGGTAGTTTGTGTTGTGTCCAGTCATCGAATCTAGTCGATGAAATACATCATCCAAACCAACTCCGAAGGGAGCATAAATGTCCCAAGTGTATTTTTGCATTTTCTTTCTCCTTAAAAAAGCGAGTTATAGAAAGGACCCCGAAGGCATCCATGCAAATATTTATTCGTAGGCATAAAAAATGGGGGTGTAGTTACCCCCACTAAGTCATTCGGTTGCCTCTACTTTCTTGCGACCAATGTTATATTTACTTTCAAGAGTCCACTCATCCTTCTCTTTAAAAGCAAGGACTTTAATCTGGTTGAGGGGAGCAACGTCTGCAATTGATTCTGGTTTAGATACAGTAATCAATCCCCAATCAGAGAGTAGCTGGACAATTCTGTTTCTACGTTGAATATCATTCAACGATAGATTTGTCTTCTTTCCATCCAAAGCAAACAACTCTTTGAAATGGACAATATAATATTTGCCTTGTTTATGCAGAATATGGCAGGATTGATAGATAATCTTTTCCTTTCTAGATGCCACACCGATGCGAGTAAGAGTCTCTCTAACCTTCAGAAAATCATCAGGCTCATTGAGAGTCACTTCAATCATATCAGTTTGATTCCACTTAACTTCTACGTCAGTTGTCATCGTCTACCACCTTTATTTACTAAGCGTTTAATCTCTTCAAGTTGCTCATTATTTAAAATCCTCAACGCTTGCAAAGCCTTATCGGTGCTATACCCATAATATTCTTTGACTGCATCAAGACAATCAATTGAAGACTTCTTCTCCCAAGGAGAGAATCTCTTCCTTGGCGTGATACTATTTATAAAAAAGTCATATTGAATCTTCTTGTCTAGATGAGGGTGCATATTCATTTCATTTGCATACAGCACAGTGTCCAGAAAACCAGACAGGCACTTGTTTACAATGAAAGGTGGGTATGACTTAGCATCCTCCTCTTCATACAGATGCTTCTTTGACTGATTGATTGAATAGAGAATCTGTGAGAGAGTTGGTGCGGTCATAATTAAACAATACTAATTCTTTTCTTTCATGTTGGTCCTTCATGTAGTCTCCCACGGATCGCATGGTGTAGGTGTGGGAGAATTCTGCTGCTTGCCAGTCTTCAAACCTCTCACGAATGAGTTGAGACGAATTATAAGATATAAGTTGAGGACCAACAAAGCGGTCACACTTGATAGCAAAATGGTCGTGGTTGAATTGGGAATGCATAGAGCCTCGCTTTCCGTAGAGATTACTTCCAATCTCATAAGGGGGGTCGAGGTAAGTGAATGTCTGCTTGTTATCGCTAAGGAGGTATTCATAAGACAAGTTAGTAATTTTCCAGTTTTCAATCAGTCCTGAGTATTCAGGTAGTTTATCAATTCCTCGCATTGAGAAGTTGGAGTCTGACGCTTGCCTGCTAAAGGATGAGGACTCAGTGAGACCAGAAAAAGAGCACTTGTTAATAACGTAGAAACTACAAGCACGAAGTAAATTGGAAACGGAATCTTCATTAACAATCTCCTTTGATTCTAGAAAAAGATTCTTGGCAGTGTCAGGTGTAGGGTTATCAATCTTGTATTGTCTCAGTTGCTCGGCAAGTGCCTGACCATTGTCCTGCAATTCTCTCCAAAAATTATAGAGAGGTTCATACAAATCATTTACCCAAATATCTAGGTGAGGATATTGCTTGGTCATGTATAGTGCGACACTACCACCACCAAGGAATGGCTCTCGAAACTCTTTGTATTGTTTCATGTCTGGCAGATACTGTGCCAGTTTTACACAGGCGCGAGACTTGCCACCTGGGTAACGTAAAGGGGTTTTCAAGGATTTCATATCAAATGTATGTTACTACCATTACAACTCTTCTACCACTCTTAGGATAGAAGTAATAGTGCTCGTCTCCACCAAACACAATCCCAGTATCTTCTACTGGAAAATACTCTTCAGTTGTTTCACCAAATACTACTGTCTCTCCACCATCACACTCTGTTAGATATACCAACATATTTTTATGTGGGAAGTTATGGTCAACATGTCTTCTATCTGGTCTATCATTATCTGAGGGAAGAGTCAGATTAAAATTGATTCTCAAAACTACATTGATATCAAGATTGTTTTCTCGACTAATTTGTTTCAAGACTTCGTTGCAGAGTGGTGCCCATTCAGAATTTGTAAGGGAGAAAATATTTTGGTCACCACCAGCACCAGGAGCTCTCAGCACAGAGTGACTAAAATATGGAAAACAATTCCACAGTTTCTTATCTTCTTCTGTAGCAGGTCCAAATGGAGTTTCTACATAAACCCACGGAAAGTTTGAGGACAGGACATCTGTCTTCAATGATTGATACTCAGGTGTTTGTGGGATTACAATAGTCTTCATTTGAATTTACACTCCACAATTTTTTTAACACATTCTTTTTTTATGTCTTCATCACACTTATTGAATCCATAGTTTTCAAATCGTGTGCTAATACAAATATTATCTGGAGTATAGTCTTTATCATTATCCAGACGATCTAAACTTGGAGCTAATGGATAATGTTTCCTAAACACATCATTCGCATCAATAGGAATACCCAACCACTTACTTTTTCCATTTTGTTGCAGAAATACTCTTTCAACATCTTCCCAAGTAATAGTAAATTCCTTTACTCTACGGTTGATGCCCACTTTTTGATGTTTTTTATTCCACCCGTTTTGAGCACCTTTAGCATTAGAAAGAATTAGTTTGTAGGGATTTCTCATTTGAATTTACACTCCACCATCAACTCAGTAAGACATGCCAAGAGATTGATTTCCTGGTCGGCAACAAAGGCAACTTGATACTGATACTTAGCAAGAACCAGGACAGCAGGAGGAATAGTAGACCCTTCAATAAAAGTAATCAGATTATCATACACTTTACGCATGATAATATTGGGGTCACTATCCATATTGTTTACCACCCACTTACGCACGGTAGTAAACTCTTTATTCTTCATTGCACGAATCAATTCTTCGATATTGACATCGGCAATATCACACAGCACAGCAGCATCTAGAGACCCACCAGCACAGTGACGCTGTGCCTCATTCAGAAGACGACGCCAGTCGGGGTAGTAACGCTGGATAAGTTTGACCACGACCTTATCCTCGTAGGTCACGCCAGAGGCGTCTAGGATGCCCTTCAAGCGGTCAAAGAATTGTGCTTGGAGTTTCTGCTGCTCTGCCTGCTTAATTCGGAAGTCAACCACTGTGCATCGAGAATGCAGTGGCTCTGCAATCTTATTGATAAAGTTGCAGGTAAAAATAAATCGGCAGTTGGTGTGATACTCCTCCACAAAGGTGCGAAGAGACAATTGCACGTCATGCGTGGTATTGTCTGCCTCGTCAATAATCACCACCTTGTGAGCACCACCACCAATCAAAGATTTGGTAGTAGCAAAGTTACGGACTTTCGTGCGGATAGTATCAAGGAAGCGACCTTCGTCACTGCCATTGATAACAATATAACTGAGACCTAACTCTTCACACAGTGCCTTAGCAACGGTAGTCTTACCGACACCAGGAGGACCAGAGAGCATGAGATTAGCAATCTCACCCTGCTCTACAAATCCAGTAAACACTTTCTTCATCGAAGTAGGGAGAATACAATCCTCAATCTTATGAGGACGATACTTCTCCACCCACAAAAAATCATTCATTATCTAAAGGTCGCAAAATTTCAGTGCCAACCCAGTCAGACGCTTCCATACGCTCATACATATACTGCGCTGCTGAGTTGGGCATGGTGTGGTCACCACAAGTAAATACATCACATACTGCCATGCACTTCTCTGGCCATGTGTGGATGCTGATATGAGATTCAGCAAGAAGAGCTACGGCAGTTACACCATAAGGGTCAAATTTATGGGAAGACACATCCAGTAAAGTACTCCGAGACATCGTAGCGGCATTGACCAGCACGTTACGAATGTGTGCCTCATCATCCAGCAATGAAAATGGACACCCTTTCAGAGTAAATAGAATGTGCTTCAAGGCTCCAGTGCGACGTAATAGGTCAGGTCAAGGTCTGTATGCTTCCACTCAGTGATGAGATGCTTGGAAGCACCAACGGTATAGTCACCCTGCATCAGGCGCAGATTCTCAACCTTGAGGTGGAGATTGTGAGCACCTTCAAACTCACCCTTGACTGTCACATCATAGACGTGAGAGGTATCGTTTTCAAGGTCGCAAACTGAGAGATTAATCTCATTGTCTGTATTGATTACGAAATCAGGAAGTTTGTAAACGTTGGATGCTTTGTTGAGTGACGACAGGTCACTAGCAAACAGAGAGAAAGTAACATCAGACCCAGGATAGTTTACCTTCTTGTCGGGTGCAGTCTTGAGAGTAATCTCAGGGTCGCTAAAATAGTATTTAACACGGGAGCGACCAGACTTAATAATCAGATAGTCATCATTGTCAAACACCAGACTAGGATTCTCAAACAGGGAAAGACCTGCAAGGAATTGATTCAAGTCATAGATAGCAAACGTTTGTGGAAACGTTTCTTCCACCTTTGCAGTAGCAAGGATGTTTTCTTCATTACTGATGGTGCGAAGGACGTTGCCCTCTTTGATGACAATCGACGTATTGATTGTAGAGAAATTTTTGAGGATTTCGATTGTGGTCTTTGAAAGGGCAATATTACTCATTGGTTGTAATCTTCACGTTGTGCATTTTTATCATTGAAGTGCAGTAGCAGGACTGCATAGTGGAGAATCTTGATAAGGTCTCGGCGGGCAGTGCCCTTCTTATCATACCGAGAAGCATACTTCAAGATGTTGCTTCTACAAAATGCTTCACCGTCACCACATGCTTCAATAAGGTCAAGGGTTTGGATTTTGTCAGTGCCAGCAGAATAGTGCTGGTTGTAAGTTGAAGTAATGTATTCTTTCAACTCATTGAGGATTTCTTCCTCATTATACTTCCAGTGGTGTGGATTCATAATTAATAACGTGGTCAATATTGTCAATATAACATGTGCCAGGCTCATAGTCAAGAGCCTCATCATCTAGATATCGATGACCCAAATAACAAGGCACTTCCTTGCCATGCATAAGTTGATGCACTTTGCACTTAGTCAAAAAAATACCCCCATCTTTTTTACGGATGAGGGTGTGGCGAGGAAGGTTATCAAACATCGGCGTCTTCGACAGTTGCATCAATCTTAGCATACAATTCCATGAATGACGACTTTGTTTCATCATCGAAACGATTGACACAAACTTCAATCGCTTTGCTGCGCTTCTTGAAGATGGAGAATGCACGGATGATATGCACCAGGCGGCGGGTAGAGATGATTTCATCCACGCCACCATCATAGAAGGTCTTGCGAATAATCTCACCCCAGGCGACCAGGCGGTCAACAAAGTCAGCATCGTAGCAGTCAAGTTGCTCAGCAACCTTACGCAGGATGTCAGACTCTACCTTTGCAGAAGGATATGACTGCTCAAAGGTGATTGGGAATCGCTCAAGGAATGCTTCATTAAGAATATTGGTGCCAATAAAACGACCGTCATCGCTGCCTTTACCTTTAGTATTTGCAGTTGCAATAACATTGAATCCTACAGCGGGTTTAACATATTTACCAATCTTCTTAAGGAAGACCCCATTGCCTTCTAGGATGGACTGAAGGCAAAGAATTTTATTAGATGCAAGGTCCACTTCATCCAGAAGCAAGACTGCGCCGCGCTCCAACGCTTCAATAACTGGACCGTTGTGCCATACTGTTTCGCCATTAACAAGGCGGAACCCACCAATAAGGTCGTCTTCATCGGTTTCGATTGTAATGTTTACACGGATGATTTCGCGTCCGAGTTGGGCACATGCTTGCTCAACACAGAATGTTTTGCCGTTGCCAGAGAGACCTGTAATGAAGACAGGATAGAATAGGCGGGATGAAATAATTTTTTTAACATCACTGAAACTACCAAAGCTGACGAAGGTATCATCTTTCTCGGGGATAAGGTTTTCTTTCACAGGAGATTGAATAGACTGCTCAAGTTGCTCTGCAATGGTAAGATTCCACTCACCGCGACCAGTTTTGAATTGCTCGATTTTTTTGGTTACGGTTTGATAGGTGATATCTTGACCGACACACCAGTCACGAATGTTGGATGCATTGATGTTGTTGCCATAGAGGTCAGCAAGTGATGCGCGGATGAATTCAGCAGAGAATGCCATTGAGTGCCTTTCGTTGATGTAGTTATTATAGAGCAATTTGACCAGTATTTAGGTCAGAGAGGACAGTGCCTCAACTGACCATGGTTGCGAAGGAAGAGAGCATCTTCTTATTGACTCCCTTCTTGACGAGAGACTTCTTGAATGCATTCTTGATTTGAGTCTTAGTAGCATCATCTGGGACATCGATACCAGTGTCATCATCATGCAGGTCATTAGCAGACATGAAATACATCATCTGATAACCATTGAATTCTGGCACTGCAGCAGTCTTCTCTTTCTTCCACTGCTTCTGGACTTTCTCATAAGGAGTCTCACACCGACCAGTTGCCATAGCAGTGTTGAGAGCACGACCGTTGAGAAGACGGATACCAATCAGATTGATGTCAGGGAATCTGTGACGGACAGCGTTAAGGAAAGTGCTGGTAGTCAGGTCACCACTGCTGTAGTAACCACCATCAAAGGCAGGATAGACACGTCCAGTCTGGCGGTCACGCAGGACGCAATCACGCTCAATGTGACGACGACCAAACTTATCTTCGCCACCATAGTGCAACTTACGATTGTAGGAGATTGACTGTGCCTCACCATCAGACAGAATCACAACGTTAGTCTTCTGGACTTTGTTGCGCTTGAGGAAGTCGGGGATGATAGCAGTCAGAGAGATTGCTGCCTCATTGAGAGGGGTGCCAGAGAGACCATAACCAGCAGGATTCCTGTAACCACAATACATGACTTCACCACCAACAATGCGCCAGAAGTTTTTCAGTTGCTTCTCCAAATTCTTGCCACTCTTTCCATCAAAGGAAACCATATTCAGCATACGGAAGTTTGGTTGAATCTCGATGTATCCTTCAACTGTTTCATGGTGGGGATGAGAAGTTTCATAGAGCTCATCACGATAGTTGAAGTTACGGTCAACCCAGTAGTTGTTAGTGAATGCATAGACATCAAAAGGAATCTGACACTTCTTACAAAACCATGCAATGTTGAAGAGTTGCTTGACAGTATTCCGAAGGATACTACCCATAGACCCAGACCAATCAAGGACGAAAATCAGTCCATGATTCTTACCGTCAGGGACAACATTAATCTTCTTGAAGAGGTCCTCATTCCACTTGAAAGTGTGGAGTTTAGATGTGTCAAGCACACCAGTCTTTGCAGTGCTAGAGCGAGCATACTGGTCTGCAGACTTCTTCATCTCAAACTCTTTGACCAGATAGTTGACTTCTTTCTGTGCTTCCTTGCGATACTTCAGATAATCATTATCAGCAAAGTTAAAACTATCAGCAGATTGCTCAGCATAGCATTCCTCACAATCTTTCATGACAGTCTTGTTAGAGACAACAAAGGTCTCGATGTCGAGAGGTGGCATCTCAACATAGTGAGTTTCACCATATTCCTGGGAAGTCAGGTCTTTTGCAGACTCAGTGAATGCAGCGTCAGTCTCAGACTTTAATTCACCACCGAGGTCTCCTGCGCCAGTAGTAGGAGTGCCCTCAGTGCCAGTCTCTTCAGCATCAGCACTCTCACGCCGTGCTGCTTCCTCAATCATTTCTTCATGAGTCATGGAGTCACCATCCTGTGCCATAGGTGAAGGATTGCCCATCTCCTCAGCGTCAGGAATGTCAGCAACCTTCTCCATCTCTTTCTCTTTGGTGTATGCCAGGATGCGACGAGTTGCTTCCACAACATCCTCAAAGGTTTCAGCATCAGCAACCAAGTCAACCAACTCCATCTCTTCTACAGAGAATGGCATAGGAGAGTAAGCACCAATCTTGAAATGAAGATTGATACGGTCAATAAGAGTATAGGATTCAAGGTTACGGTCACCGATGCAGAAGAAGTCCTGCTCATCCAACTCTTTGTATCCAACAAAGAAGTTACGAGACAGACCAGGAAACTTGCGTTTCATCAGTTTCTCGATGCGAGCATCCTCAACCACATTGATATAGGTCTGAGGGACACCATAGTCATGCCCAAACTTCTGTGGGGTGTAGAGAGCGTGACCGACCTCATGACCCACCAGCATGTCATACACATCGCTGCTGGCACGTTTCCACATGGGCAGGGTCAGCACACGGTCAACGACGTTAAACATGGCAGTCTCCACGTTGCGGTGCTCCACAACCAGATTCTCAGTGGCTAGCAGGCGGGCGAGGTTGCCCTTGACTTCCATGTTAAGCATCGGTCTTTTGCGTTAATGCATATAGTATAAGACCCCTGGCGTTTGCCAGAGGTCTTGGGGTGACAGTTTTTGAAGTGTCTAAGAGATTGCTTCCTTGCTCGGATTCTTCCTTTGCAAGTCCCCTTACCATGTTTATCCTTTTTAGAGTGGTGCTGCCAGTTTGGCGTAGTCATTGTTTTAGGACAGTTGGATATATTATATATCATGCTGTCGTCTCTTCCGTGACGTATGAGAAATTCTTATGCTTCTCGAATCGCAGACATCGGTCAAACTTATCTGCCATGTTGTCGCGGTGTGAGATGACGAATACGTTTGTCTTGTCATCAAACGTTTTTAGAATCCAACCAAGGTCACTATTGCCAGATTGGTCAAGAGACCCGTCAAAGATTTCATCTAGAATAAGGAGGTTAGTATCCACGCTATTCTTAAGTTTAGCAATGCTACGCCAAGTAAGCAGAAGAGCAATATCAATACGAGCTTTTTCTCCTTCGCTAAAACTTTCATAACTAAACTCATCACGATATCTAGATTTGATTACTTCAGAAAAACTTTCATCGAGCATAAAACTTGCTGAAAACTCCATCTTATCGAGATACTCGTTGATGAGTTTATTCATCGTCGGGAGGTATTTTTTGATGATGCGCGTTTTGATTCCCGAATCTTTGAGAAGTTGCGTTGCTGTGGTGAGACAATCTTTCTCCTCTTTGGTTTCCGAGATGACTTTTTGGATTTCTTTACTTTGATTGTCGAGTGATTTAAGAATTGAAAACTGCTCCCGTTGACTGACATCCGTATCCCTAAGTTTTCTGATGTCTCGGTCCAAGTCCTCAATTCGCCTATGAAGTGAGTTAATGTCATTCTTTAATTGTCTATTCTTTGAATTGAGTTGATTGATTTCATCAATTAAAAGAATAAAGGTATTCTCTTGACTTTGGAGATCGGAAAGTTGTTGTCCCAAATCAGACATTGCTTTCTCCACCTCAGCAAGTTTATCCGAGAGAAGCGAGACCTTCTCATGTTTGAAATGCTCTTCGATACCTTGACCGCATGTCGGACAAGAATCATTTTCTTCAAAGAATGATTTCTCTTTTGTGTATGCGTTTTGTTTGGTTGAGATTTTATTCTTGAGTGTTTCGACTTTAGCAATCGTTGTTTTAATCTTCTGCGTGTCTGAAATGGCAGAGCTCTTCTCGTCGATTTCCTTGTCGTTATTGAGTATCTCAGTTTCATAACCTAAAGCCTCAGTCAGGAATTGCTCCTTACGAGATTCCTTTTCCTGGATGTCTTCTTTATTCTTCTTTTCGATGTCGAGCATAAACTGCTTCTGCATGTCAATCTTCTCTTTGACGAGCGACAGTTTATATTCGTGGTCTTTTAATTCATCATTAATATTTCTAATCTTGTCTTTCAGATTGACATTCATTGATGAGAAAATTTGAATGTCCAGAATGTCTTCAATGATATCTCTTCGTGCTGCTAGCGGCAACCTCATAAAAGGCACGAAGGTAGAGGACCCCAATACGACAATCTGTGTGAAAGATTTGTAATTCATTTTGAGAATGGTTTGCTCAAAATTTTTCTGCTGGTCAACAACAGACGAGTCTTGATTCAGTGCTACACCATTCTGCTTAACTTCAAATACCGCAGGTTTAATACCTCGCGTTACTTCATATTTATTCCTGCCGATGTTGAAGTTAAGATTGACAACACAATCTCCCATGTTGATAGAGTTAAGGAGTTGTGGTTTGTTAATCTTACGAAAAGGTTTTCCAAACAACGCGAAGGTAAGTGCATCTAGAATTGTAGACTTACCTGCACCATTAGCACCAACAATGATAGTGCTCTTGTCTTGTGCCAGGTTGACTTCAGTAAACTGATTGCCTGTGCTGAGAAAGTTTTTCCACTTCAGGTTTTCAAAAATAATCATAAATCGTCGGGTGGCACTATCACGTCGTCTGGTGTTACCACTGTGTAGTGGTATCCTTTATCTTCGCATACTTTTGATGCAATGTCAATGTCCACCTCAACAACTGTCATCTCTGGCAGGTCTTGGTGGTCATCGTGTTGCTCCAGTTGCATGAGGTATCTGTCGGCATCATCCTCCTCCTCAAAGAAAAAGATGACATGCTCACCCTCTTCTGATATTAGAGAATAGACTCCATCAGGTTGGTCCTTGAGGGTGATGAGAAACATTATACTACCTCACAACTCTCAATATATAGGGACCGCATGAGAGATTTTAGTTTATCTTTGTTGACTGCTAGGTCAACTTCATCGATGTATTCGTTGAGCAAAGTCAATGTATCTTTGACTTCTACGTTATCATCGTCTTCCAAGAATGTGTCATTGACAAAGGTCTCAATGATTTTGACATCATGTGGTTTCTTGCAATAGACATTCTCCACAAATTTTTCAAACTCTTGATAGTCTTTCTTATCTTCAACTACAATCTTGACAAATGAATGCTTACACTTGTCGAGGTCAAACTCCAAATGTGACTCTGTAGTTTCGTTGTAGAAAACTTTTTGGAAAATCTCGTAGGGATTCTTGACTCTAGTAAGTTTAGTAGTGTCAGGGTCCCAGAGATGAAATCCTCTTTCATCCTTATAGTCATTCCAAAACATCTGATAAGGATTGCCAAGATACTGGATGTTACCTTTCTTAGACTTATGATGGAAGTGACCTGAGAATACTTGTTTGAATTTAGAAAAAATCTTCGGGTCCATCCCGTGCTCCATTCTCATGCCAGGAGTAACTTCAAAACCATTTAGCTCAAGGTGACCCATGCAAATTTCAGCGTCACTCTCTTCGATAACTTTGAATGTCTTCTCTCTATTCTCAGAATTAATCCAAGGCAACATAAGAATCTTTCGTCCCTCTACTGTAACCTCACGGGCAGTAGAGATGACATTGATGTTGTGGAAACTATCAAGCAGCAGGTCAGGTGAGTTTACTTGATTAGTATTCTTGTAATACACACAGTGATTGCCAAGAATCATGTGGACAGTAATACCCATGTCCTCAAGACGTTGGAAGTAATACTGTCGCACACGACTCCATACATTGAAGTCAATACCTTTACGGTTGTCGAATGTATCACCTAGGTCAATGATGCTCTTGATACCTTTCTTTTCCAGCGTGGGGAAGAAAACATCATCGTAAAACTTTTTGAAGTATTCCCAGAAAGCAACACTACCTTTTCTTCCGTCTAGGTGCTGGTCAGTGATAAGAGCAATCATCGTTTATATCTAATCTCAAGGGACTCTTTGATGCTATTCAAGTCGGAGGCACTACTACTATAACCTGCCATGTCACCAGTGTGACTATCTGTATGTAAAACTTCATCAAAACCAGACTTCTCTAGAATCTTTGCTTTGATTTCTAACTGTTTCTTTTCTTTAGAGATACGGCGAAGGAAAGCAAAGTAGATGATTTGAGTGAAGTATGCAAAAGGATTAGTAGACTTCTCTGGATTAAAATTGTGAATGTATTGTAAGCAGTTTTCAATACCGTCGCAAATCATGTCTTCTCTAAACATGTAGTTTACGAAGTTTGGTTTGTATGACAAGTGTGTTGCAATCTTGAGAAAACACTCTCCAATGTAAGGAGGGACACGAGGTTTGGGTTGACCATTCTCTGCTGCTTCAGCAACCTCTTTACGATAAACCATCAGAGCATCTAGGAAGTCTCTGTTGTTTACATAATTTTCTGTCTTTCTTCTTGCCATGGTCTTACTTATCCTTGTTTGTATTGTAACACCTTATTCAAGAAAATGCAAGGGACTTGACAAGACCTCTAAATCTCTGTATAATTAGCGATGTAGCGTTTCAAAGATTATTAGCTTCTTTTATAGAGATCTTCTAAAGACTTACGGGCTTCTTTTACTGAGGACATGTATCCTCTTTGGTGCTTAATATCTACCTTTGTTGTATCTTCAACTTCACCATTCTCCTTTTGCAAGAAACGGGTGTAGAATTTTTTAATCTTTGTATCTAATTCTGTGATTGTGAGGATGTGGTCTTTCTTGATGATAAACATCTCATCATAAGTCGCTGCCATCCATGCATCAAAGGTAAACCCTTTCATGTGTGATTTACCTCTTTTCATTTCAATCACATTAACTAGGCGAGGATTCTCAATAATGAGAACGTCTTCATCGTTATCGTAAGAAACCTTAGCAACGATTTCTTCGCCTGACATTAATTTTATTGATGCATAGAATTCTTCTTCCATATTAGACGTTAATCTTAATTACTTCATAATTAAAGTTTTCTTCTTGGTAGATATTAATTCTATCTTCTAAATGCTTTAACGTATAATTTTTATTTGGTTTCTCAGAAATGTCGTCGGCAATATCATATAATGTTGCTAAATCTTTTCCTTCACCTTTGCGTAGCACCCTTCCAATAGATTGAAGATTCCTTACTCTAGATTTAGAAGGTGATGCGAATACGACGTTATGCAAATTTCTAATGTTGATACCTGTGCTGAATGTGCCGTATGAGGCAATGATTACAGCGTCTTTTTCACGCTCAGTAATGCTTCTGATTTTTTCACGCTCTTCAGTATCTACTCCACCATAAACAAAGAAAACCTTTCGGGTTTCACCTATGCTCTTATTTATGCTCTCGTATAAAGGCAAACCATGTCTATCGACGTAGTTAAACAAGACTAGAGTGTTTCCATCCAAGTCCCTGACTAGGTTTTTAATCAGATTGTTTCTTTTCTTATGCTCTACAAGATAATCAATCTCATCTTGGTAAGTAAAGAATGTCTGAGGCTCATGCCGTAGTAATAGAATCTTAATCCTAAACTCCGCTAGGTGACCCTCTTTGATGAGTCTGTCAGTCTTGGTTACCTGAGCACAAGGACCAAACAATCCTTCTAGCACCCACTTGTGTGTAGCAGACCCATCGAGTGTGCCTGTAAATCCAAAACGATACTTTGCCTGGTGTAACTTTGTCATGATGCCAGTCAGTGACTTAGACTTAAACTGGTGTGCTTCGTCACCGATGA
>Ga0213858_10000154_pt1 | contig 31669 bp, 55 predicted proteins | sample PICome_FD_160122 | JGI IMG/M metagenome (GOLD analysis project Ga0213858, IMG submission 160122) | Coastal seawater microbial communities near Pivers Island, North Carolina, United States - PICO245 | ecosystem: Environmental > Aquatic > Marine > Coastal | place: USA: North Carolina | collected... | reverse complement strand
GATTTTTTACTTGACAAAGTGGGTGCACCTAAGTTAGACTTGTCTGAAACTGGTGCCTTCGTGAGTACCAAGAAAGAAATCATTGCCCGTGACATCAACGGGACGAAGTACAAAATCAGTGTTGAGGAGATTTGCGATGAGTAAGATGGGTCAGTTCGTGTATGCGGTTCAAGAGATCGTTGCCGACAACTATAACGAACCGCTAGATACTGTTAAGCAGAAGGTACGAGAAGCCTTCAATTCCGAATATGCGGTTCGCATTGCGGAGGATGAGTACAATCAAATCATTTCAGATTTTGATGAATTTTCTCGTTTAATGTACTCGTCGAGTGATTGAAACTTATAGATACTAGTATGAGGTAAAAAATGGTTCAACCAGTTCAGGTGTTCGAAATCTTTCAGAAGATCGAACTTGAAACGAGTCGCCCCAAGAGGCTAAAGTTAATGCAGCAGTATTCCGATGTTCCTGCCTTTAAGGACATCCTACGAGGAATGTTTGATGATACCTTGGAGTTCCTACTCCCTGAAGGTAAACCTCCCTACACTCCGAATATTCCGGAGTCCATTCCGTCTACCCTACTCAAAAAGCATAGAGACTTTGGATACTTCGTCAAGGGTGGGCCCGGCACGAACCTTCCTGCGTACAAACGTGAACGCATGTTTATCGAATTACTAGAGTCGGTGCATCCAGACGATGCCCTTCTAGTTTTGGCGATGGTGGGCAAGAAGCCCCCATTTAAAGGACTAACCAAGAAACTTGTGAAGGAGGCATTTCCAAACTTAATCCAAACCTAACCCATAATAACTAAGGAGTGTTGATGACAGCAGCCCAAATAGAAAGGTTAAAAAAAGACAGTCGAGCGATTGAACATCAAGTGGCGAGACTCAGAAAGAAAGGGAAAGAAAGTAAGGCGCATAAACTTATGGCCAAACGAGAGTTCCTTAACCAAACTATTCAGCAAACGCTATCTTAAAGGGGGTGATCCTATCTCTTCACCGACAGGTGTCGTAGTGGACTTCGTGATTAAGAGTGAATTAGAACATGCCAATTTATAACTTTCGAAACAAACAAACCGGAGAGATCACGGAGGTGTCTCTCCGGATTTCCGAACTAGATAAGTACAGGGAAGACAATCCTGATCTTGAGTCAGTTATCTTGTCTGCGCCTGGATTGACTAGTGGTCACAAGACTGCACGTCAACTTGCGGGTGGAGACTGGAACAACATGCTCGACAACATCAAGAAGAAATCTGGTAGAGGAAATACAATCAAAACATGAGAAACGTAAAGACGGTGCCTCAGAAGTTACGCATCGACGATCTCTTGACCTTCGAACCTATCACTGCCGCACAGGAAGAAGTGTACAAGGCATGGGACGAAGGTAATCATCTAGTCATGTGCGGAACTGCCGGTACAGGTAAAACGTTCTCCGCACTATACTTGGCATTAGAACAAGCACTAGACAAGGCAAACCCTGCCATTGAGAAAGTGGTGGTGGTTCGTTCTATTGTACCCACAAGAGAAATTGGATTCCTGCCGGGGTCTATCGAAGAGAAGACGGACGCATACACTGGCCCCTATCGTGCAATCACGACAGAACTCTTTGAAGACTCACAAGCGTATGACAAACTTACCGCACAAGGTGTGTGCGAGTTTTCATCTACATCATTCTTGAGGGGTATCACATTCTCTGACTGTGTGTTGGTCGTGGATGAGATGCAGAACCTCACCTTCCATGAACTAGACAGTATCATCACAAGGGTCGGACAGAACTGTCGGATCATCTTCTGCGGTGACTACTACCAATCAGATTTCGTCAAACGTGACGATAAAAAAGGTCTATCCAAGTTCCTTGACATCATTGAACACCTAAATAACTTCACAACAGTCAACTTCACGTGGGCAGATATTGTTCGATCTGACTTCGTGAGAGACTACATAATGACAAAAGAAATGTTAGGAGTTACTAATGAATAGAGAAGCGGTATTTGAACAATTAAAAATAGACGAAGGAGTCGAATATGAAATCTATAACGATCACCTCGGCTACCCCACTTTTGGAGTTGGTCACCTTATCGTCGAAGGTGACCCAGAGGTCGGACAATCAGTTGGAACTCCAGTTAGCGAAGAAAGAGTTAAGGAGTGTTTTGAAAGAGACCTTGATACAGCCATCGGAGAGTGTGAGCACTTATACGGCGCAGGGGAATTTGGAAACCTACCAGATGAAGTCCAGCAAATCTTGGTTAATATGATGTTTAACATGGGACGTACACGTCTCAGTAAGTTCAAGAACTTCAACGCTGCAATTGCAGAAGGTGACTGGAAACGGGCTGCCGTTGAAGGTCGTGATAGTCTTTGGTATCGACAGGTCACGAACCGTGCAGAACGTCTCATGTCACGCATGGAGAATGTTTCGTAACCACAGGGAGACTTGAGAGAGTCATGGCAAAGTACAGCCGCCACGATGTCCGCAACAAAAAGCGGAACAAGCACAAACAGTACTCAAAGGATGGGTACAAAGGAAGATTACATAATGTCGAAGGTAAACAGCGAGTCAGGGAAAAACTTAATTTTCCAGTATATGATTCTGAATCCGGACTTAGATGAGAAGCGTGGCCCTATACTAGGACAGTCTCGTTCTAAAATCTACTCCGAATGTGCGGACATCTCCCGTAAGTCTTTTGAGATTTACGCAGACAAGATTGGTGCAGAATACTTCTATTCAGATGAAGCGGTCTACACCAAGGATGAGTATGAGAGAGACACTACAGTGTGTCTCTTTGAATGTCTGCGTTTGATCTACGATCCTTGGTTTGATCAGTTCGACAAGGTTGCGTTCTTTGATACCGACATTGTTGCGAACACCGAAGAGAACATCTTCGATGCACACGACAGTGAAGTCTACGGTGTCTTAGAGTCTGACATTAGAACCCACAACGGTGGTGGATACAACGCATGGGACAGGAAAGAATCTGTCTATTGGGATCAGGTGGAGAAGTTTGTACACCACGGCATTCCAATCGTACCTGCTATGCCACCCAACGTACCATCCAAGTTGACCATCATGAACACGGGTGTCGTGGTCTGGACTAAGGACGCCAGACTATACGCACGTGAATGTTTTGATGATTGGAAAGAGTGGTACTTTACCGGCCCACAGAAACACATGTCCCTAATGAACGATCAACCGTACCTGTCCGGCATGTTTCAGAAACATGATATGGATGTTGGTACGTTGGATCAGACTTGGAACGACTCACCCCACTATGAGACACTAGACAAGTTTTTTGAAATCGCCAAGATGTGTCACTACACAGGGGGTGAGTGGAAGGTCGATATGATCCAACACTACAAGGATGGACGTTTTAAGATATTCGGGTGATGTCCTTGACGTTACAGATCATCTTCTCACCGTCTATGATTAACATAACCCTACCGTGTTTACGAAGTTTACCAATAGGTCGCAGTACGACATTCTTGGCATCCTTCTGAACCCACCAACAGTCGGTGGTGATTTCGACTAACTTTTGTTCAGACTTCGACTGCATTCTGAACTCGGCGGCCTGAGATGGAATCGCTATAAGTAATGCGATAGTTGCAATTAGTGCTCTCATGTGTATCTCCTTCGTTTCACAACGAGTTGGTATATATGACAGTTTTATTACATATATACATTATATATGCATTTTAGGATTTTAAGATGAGCAAAAAACCGAAGAACGATCAGTTATTGGTAAAAATTAACAAGGAGGATAAGAAGAAGTTTATCGCCTTGTGTGAGAGTGATGACACCACCGCCAGCAGAGAAATCCGCAAATTTATTGAAAGATTTTTGAAAGAAAACGCTTGACAGGGGTACTCAGTTCAGGTATACTTACCCTGTAACTGAGAGGTAGTAATGAAAGAAAAAGTGATTTTAGTTGATTGTGATGGTGTCCTACTGGACTGGATGTACGCATTCCGTCAGTGGATGAAGCGTCACGGATATGAAGAGGTTAACCCCAACCTCTACGAAGTGCACCGAATATTCGACATCCCTCGTGCAGAGGCCAAGAAGTTGTGTCGGATGTTCAACGAGAGTGCAACCATTCGGAAACTCCCGCCCCTACGAGATGCGATCAAGTACGTTCGCAAACTCCACGAAGAACATGGATACATCTTCCATGCAATCACCAGTCTGAGTAACGATGAGTACGCTCAACACCTACGGACTAAGAACCTGTGTGAGTTGTTCGGCCCTACTGTCTTTGAGAAGTATGTCTACCTAGACACTGGTGCGGACAAGGACGAAGCGCTTCTCCCCTACAAGGACACTGAGTGTCTCTGGGTTGAAGACAAGCCTGAGAACGCACAAGTCGGTAAGGAGTTGGGTCTTGATGCTGTCCTGATGGCATGGGAATACAACCGTGACGAATACAACATCCCCCGTGTCCAGAACTGGAAGGCGATCTACGAACGTCTAGTTGGGTAACCCATATATACCTCTGTGATTAATTGCGAGGTATAACATGACCAGATACGTAGGATTTAGTGAGTTCTATCACGATGCGGGTGTCTCCGTAATCGAAGAGGACGGTACAGTTTCGTATGCAACCCATGCGGAACGGTGGTCTAAGACTAAGAATGATGCAACTATTCCGGAGTCTCTCTGGGATTTCGTGGGTCAACAAGATGACGAAGTGATCACCTTTTACGAGGATCACAAAGTCAAGTATGGTATCAGAGGCGGCATTGCCGCTCATGCTGGTATCTACAATAAGTTGACAGGTGATCTGACTCCCGGCCAAATCACAGACAAGTATGGATACACCAAGCATCTGAACGCACACAAGATGGTGCCTCTCTACGAGGCACTGGTCTTCGACACTCACCACCTCCACCACGAATCACACGTTGCAGGCGCACTGTACACCCGCCCTTGGGATTCCCTTGAGGATACCGTCTGCGTGTCCATTGACGGCGCAGGAGAGGTTCAGTGTTCGGTCATCATGGATACCAATTACAACGTCATCAAAGAGTGGCACTACCCCAAGTCTATCGGGGTCATCTACGGAACCGTAACAAAGGCACTTGGTCTTCGTCCCCTTGAGGATGAGTATGTTGTTATGGGACTAAGTTCCTACGGAGAGGATGAGTTCTCTGACTGGATTTACCAGAAGTACCATGAGTTCAGTGATGAGGCTCATGAGATTGAGAACGGTGTTAAGATCGGAGAAGAGGACTCAGAGAGAGAACAACGCAGACGTTTGTTCAGGGATGAGTTGATGCACAAGTGTAAAAAAACTTCTCCGGAGAACGCCGCTGCGTCTGTACAAGAGTTCGCACGTCGAGCGATTCTGGAGATCATGGAGATCGCCCGCCAGCATGGTTCTAAGTTAGTTTACTCCGGCGGGTGTGCACAGAATGTGGTAATCAACTCTTTGATCCACGAGATGTTCGATGAGGTACACATCGCAATCGCTCCCGCAGACTCAGGGTCTTCTCTGGGGTGTGCTGCAAAGACTTGGGCAGAGGCGACAGGAAAGGACAAACTCATCTGGACTCCCTACATGGGAACCAACATTGACCGTGAGATCAACCCCAAGGAAGTCGTGGATCATTTGATGCAACACCAGTACTGTGGTGTCGCAAATGGTCGTGCAGAGTTTGGGCCACGTGCACTGGGGAATCGATCCCTGATTGCAGACGTTAGGTTCGATGTCAAGGACACCGTGAACGAGATCAAACGCAGACAGAAGTATCGTCCTTTCGCCCCCGCAATCCTAGAGGAGTTTGCGGATCAATACTTTGAAGGGCCAATGAATGAGTACATGCAGTTTACCTCCAAGGCACTTCATGACTATTCGTCGGTGACTCACGTAGACGGAACCGCACGTGTACAGATTGTACGCAAGGACTGTCAGTCAGTGTTCCGTAAGATCATTGAGGAGTACTACGAACGCACGGGCGTTCCAATGTTACTAAATACTAGCTTGAACATCCGTGGAAGACCTATGGTTGATGATGTCAAGGACGCAAAACTGTGGGAGAGTACATATAATGTCAAGGTGTTCTAATACTAACTAGAATAAGGAACATGACATGTCAGAAGAGAACAAACCAATGTACCATCCCGCAGACTCTAACGGTGATGGTGTTGTATCCCCCGAAGAACACCAGATGTATCTTGAGTTCAAACGAAAGGAACTAGAAGACGCAGATGCAATGCGTGACGCACAGCGCAGCATGACATGGTTCGCACTGTTCGGTCTGTTACTCTATCCCTTTGCGGTTGTACTCGCAGACTGGATCGGGTTGGATAGTGCGTCCAAGATTTTAGGTGATATGGCTGCAACTTACTTCGTGTCTGTTGCTGCAATCGTTGCTGCATTCTTTGGTGGACAGGCATACTCAGCGAAGAAGTAAATGAAGAACCTTTGGAGATTATGGGCCAAGTCACTTGGTGAGAAGGTCGGAGAGACCGACACACAGGCAGACGGTGTAGCAGTCATTAGAACCTTCTGGTGGGTGCTACACGTCTTTACCTGTTTTATGATCATAATCCACAATGGAAGAAACTTGGGATGGTGGTAAATGGAACGAGTGACATGGCGAGGAACGCCAGGCGTAGGTGATTTCATGTGGGCACTTAACTGTGTCCACCACTACGCATACACCAATAAAGTCAAAGTCAAACTGGAGATGCACTGGGAACACGGTGAGGACTATCTCCATCACTTCGAAGACCCCGAAACAATCATCGAGCGGATGAACTACATCCACAACTTCTATCATCGTAAGGATGATGTTGTGATCAGTCATGAGTACTATGCAGAAGGAAGATATTCCGACTGGAAGTATAGTGATGACTTGGAGAAAGAGGGTGGTATGGTTCGGGTTAAATCACCAAAAGACTCCAACCCCAACAAGAATCGGTTCTGGTTTGAATCAGGAAATGTGCTCGACAACTCTGCACCACCTAATAACTGGTTATTTCGTGAGGACGCTTTCCAACAAATAGACGGTAAGAAAGTAGTCATTTGGACGCCAGTGACCAACGCAGAACTCCCCCGTCACTGGAAAAGAAAGTTGACAAAACAGGATTGGGATGTTATAATCTATAAACTCCGCCGAGCGGGATTAAATGTAGTTGAATTGAACTACCGAACACCTGTAAGAGAAGCTATGTATCACATCTCTACATGTAGACAGGTGATCTGTTACGATGGTATGTGGCACTATATTGCTAAGAACTTCGCAAGACCTATGGCAGTATTAAGTAAAGAAGGGATCACTAAATACCACACCGAACATGCCATTAGAGTGTGTCCTGATGATACACATGAAACAAACATATGGTGGTGGATGGATAACTTACCTATCTTATTAGGTCATTCGAAGAAGAAGGCAGTGGAGTATGAAAGACGAATACGATCTCTTTGTTAAAGAAGGTCACATTCTTGACACCCCTAAAACAAGGGAAGTGTTCAAACACATCCTTCGACTAGGTAACATTAGGAGAGTCTTCGAAATTGGATTTAACAGTGGACACTCAGCTAGGTTATGGTTAGACTTAGGAGTAGAACACTTACAGTCAATTGACAACTGTCAACACGAGTACACGGAATATGTTGCAAGAGACCTAGAGATTGAGACCCCTAGATTTTCTTTCAACAAGATAAACAGTCATCAACTGAACCCCAAAGAACTACGAGGATATGACCTTCTGTTCATCGATGGAGATCACAGTAAGATGGGTATCCAGAACGACTTTTGGTTAGGTCAAGAGGCGCAGATACCTTACATCCTGTTCGATGATTATGTAGACTATGGATGGCAGGCTCGATGCGGCGGTTGGATTGATCGAATCATAAACAGTCAAGATAATTATACTTGGTGTAGCGACACGTATCAGTATGATGCTAGTGGTGGTATAAATCAAATGAGAATGTGCAAATGGGTGAAATAAAGATAGACCGTGCGGTAATTGAGATACAGGGTGCATGTAACTTTGACTGTACCATGTGTCCCCAAGACAAACGAGCGGGAGGTAGACACAAAGGGTTTCTGACCAAGATGTCTCTCCTTGAGTTCGAAGACAATGTAAGAGACTGTGCACAACATGGTATGCGGGTGGTCAACCTAGATGGATCGGGAGAGGCAACTCTGAATCGACTTCTACCTGAGTATATCAAGATCGTCAAGAGATACGACTGTCAGTCAGTTATCTTCTCTAACGGGTTTAATATGAAAGGTCAGTACATGAGGGATTGTGTGGATGCAGGACTGGATTTCTTTCGGTTCTCGTTCATTGGGCCTACACCCGAACTGTATGACAAGTGGATGTACAACACACGGGGTAGTAACTACCACCTGATCAAAGAGAACATCCGTGCTATGAAACAGTACGTTGATGAGACGGGTAGTAACTGTGTGATTGAGACATACCACCTAATCACTGACAACAACAACATCGACTGGGAACTGGATAAATACAAAGAACTCGTTGAGGAACTTGGTGTCAAAACAGAAATTTGGAAGATGCATAACTGGTCTGGTGCGTGGGACATCGGAGAGAATGCACGTAAAGGAGAGGTGAAGACTTGTGGAAGACCCTTTAGTCCTGACGTTGTTATACGTGCTGGCGGTCTTGATGGCCAACGGGGCGCTGTTCATCCTTGTTGTCAAGTTCTGGGGAGAGACGAAGAAGCCGTCCTTGGACATACTAGCCAAAACACAATCGAAGAGATTATTCGGGGAGAAGAGTACTCTGCTTTAAGAGAAGGTCACCGAACAGGAAACTACCCGAACTACTGCAAAGATTGTGACTTCCTGTTGGATGATCCGGAGGTATTGGTCTACACCAACAACGAGAGAGACCTACATAAAATGATAGGTACAGAATTCGATCTAAACGACTATAGGTGAGGGTATGAATAAACTAAAGAAGTGGTGGTTAGACTTAACCAAAGAGGAGTACCACATTACCATCTGGTACGATAACGATCCCAAGGCGAAGACGATCTACAAACTCAAGTCTATTGCCAAATTGACCAACAAGAGATTGGAGGGAACGTCTACTGATGGGCATAAGATGACCCTCAGTGTAGAAGTCCCGTTTAATTATGAGGTGAAAAAGATTCACTAATGAAAAGGATGATCTTCCAAGTCGCAGTGGGTAAACCCTCGGCTCTATATGAACGTTGCATTCAATCAGTTGCGGACTACTGCGAGACGCATGACATCACTCACTACGTGTTGCGTCAACCTCAATATCGTATCGCACCCGATCCTTTCAACATGGGTCGGTCTCGTGAGTCCTTTGAGAAGTATGGTGGTTACCTTCCCATCTTTGAGAAGGAGGTTGCGTTCGACTATATCGACAACTACGATCAGATCGCAATCATTGATGCGGACATCACCATTCGCCCTGACGCACCCAACATCTTTGAAGAGTTTGGTACGTCTCATGCATGGGGTGGTGTGGTCGAACGTGATATGGATATCCAGCCTTGGTACGTGCAGAAGATCATCAACTACTCTCGTATGCAGTACGGTCAACTACACAACAACAGACTTGATTTCAAACCAACTGACCGTGGGTTTGAGTTCTTCAACATGGGTATGATTCTTCTCAACTGCGAGAAATTCAAACCATACCTGAAGGGACAGACAGGTAAACAGTTCCTTCAACGTGCAGAGTTCAAGGACTTTGTGGATGGGGTAGGCGCATGGAAATGGTCTACAGATCAAACACTCTTGAATGTATTCCTCAAAAAATACAACGTTCCGGTCAAGCACATGGACAACGTGTGGAACGGTCTATACACTGCAGTAAACAACGTTAAGGAATGTCATTTCATTCACTTCTTCCTCAAGGACAAGTTACCTAACAGGGGAGAGAACGTGGACGAACTGTTTAAGTCAATATGAAACCACCTGTAAGATTTGCCCTTCAGTACCCCTCTGGTGCTGGCGGTATGTTTTTAACTGAACTTGTGGACAACACTGTGTGGGAAGACTCAGGGTGTTGGGACACGAATCCCGGCTGTCGCAGGAACATGCACTTCAACGAGTACGGCGGCTCCGTGCATTGCGTTCAGGTCGATGATTCTACCGAAGCACTACCCACAACCAATCATTCTATCTTGATTGCAAAACAACAGATCGAAAAGTATCTACCTTTCTACGACTGTCCGACTACCTATGTTATCGACGCAACCGACGATGACTCGTTTGACTACACCCTAGAGTTGATGTTCATCAAAAAGTGGTGTGCGTGGATGCCTCTACACGAAAAGCAAAGGGAGATCATCGATCAATCAGGCGTAAATGAATTTGTAGAAGGATATAAGTCCATTGACTTGTACAGTAAAATTGTGTTACAATATGTGAATCATCATTTGGGGAAAACCCCATTTGAGGATTTTGTGGCTGGTGCAAGAAATGCATGGATCGATGATGGTAGGTCAAAACAACCGCCCGAAGTTTGGAGCAGGAGTCAATATAGAAATCTGAGTATTGACCCCGAAGAGATTGAGAAATACTCGGAACTACACGTGATCAACTATGCGGATTTGTTTTTGTATGGACTACCCACGGATAGTATCTTTGATAAGTACAAGAGCGAAATACAAGAGTATCGAAACCGAAACGACAAGATTCTTGACACGTTTAACTTGGAGTTTCATATAAATAACTGAAGGTGAATATCTATATTAAGAGTGTGAAAAAAGGAGAACCTCATGTTAGAACCCAACGAGTTTGTGAAGAAAATTCGCAACGAAAATCAAGCACTGTTCGAAGCGTCCAAGATGAATGTCAAGGCGTACTTCGAAGGTGACCTTTCCGAAGAGGAAATGGTCGATCACTTCATTGGTCGAATGGTCAATGAACGTATGAACATGGCTGAAATTTCTCAGCAGATTGCAACTGCGGCTGATAATACAGACCCCAAAGAACTTGAACTTCTGTCAAAGCAGGCTGCAGACGAAGCAAAACACTATCGCATGGTCAAGGAAGTCATTGAACATATCTCTGGCAATGTATGTGATGCCGCAGAAGCACTTCGAAAGGAACGTGAAATGGACACCGCAAAGGGTGCATCGCTTCTTGAAAAGTATGGTGCACAGTGTGACGAAGCAGTCCTTGCTGCATATCAATTGGTTGCGGAAGGACGTGCAGAAGCAGTCTGGAACCAGATGGCTGATACTATTCAAGATGATTACATCTCTACACGGTATCGTGAAATCGCAAAGGACGAAGGTTTCCATTCTGCAATCGGTGGATGGAAGTTGCGTCAACTTGCAACGGATGAAGAGACTCAGACCCGTGTACAGAAAGTTATTGAAGGAATGAGAAAGGACTTGTTCGAAATCTCGTGTTCAAATACCGTCGAAGCGGAAGGATCACGACAACTGGTGAACGAAGCATACAACTGGTAAATTATGAATATTGGGCTCACTCAAAGAGTCATTGAATATTCGGTTGAATCAGGAATCCTTTGTGACGCAACAGATCATGGTTGGTACTCAGCCCCGTTTCTGAAAGGTCACAAACTGATTCCTGTTCCGAATAGACAGGACTTAGATTATGATGAACTTGCGGAAGAGTTAGACCTCTTGATCATCACCGGCGGCAAGAACGAAGACATTCGTGTCATTACCGAAACGGAAATTGCAACATCAATGGTGTCTTTAGGCAAACCTATTCTAGGTGTTTGTCACGGTGCTTTTTTGTTGACCTCTATCCTTGGTGGTCATGTCGATGGTGATAAGAAACAACACTTCTTTAGCGAACATTCTGTTTACTATAGAGGTATGACCAAGACGGTAAACAGTTTCCATACACCCTTTATCAAAGAGAAACCGCCCGGAGCAATGGTGCTTTGTACTGATCCCGAAGGCGACATTGAGTCTTGGATAAAGGATAATATCTGTGCTATTGTATGGCATCCCGAAAGAATGAAGGAGCCCTTTATTCCAGAAGAGATTTTGGAGGCAACAGGATTATGATCAAAGAACTCACTCACAGAGACACAAAAGCATGTAGAGACATCTGGTCTTACGACATCACGACTTACAAAGGTTCGAACTTTATCGAACTGGACAATGCGCTGGGCACACGATATATCATGTCTATCAACTGTAGAATCATGACGCCGGGATTTGTGTCTACTGCTAACGGATACACTTGTATTCAAACCCAGAAGTACACGCAAGTGGAGATGGTTGCAGACTCAGTTCTGTGCGTTGTGGATTTCTTCGGACAGTCCCCCAACGCTGACCAGTTGTTCCACTTGAATGAACTACCCACAGGTAACCTATCCTACATGGACGGTGGTACGAACAGTAACGCACTCAGTCCAGATCGTGCAGGAATGCCTGTGGTCAACTATGCACACTTCCCCAAGGGAATGTCGCAGACTCTACACACCCATCCTAGTCAACGGGTCGGTCTTATCCTCTCAGGTAAGGGTCGCATTGAACTAGATGGTAATCGATACTTCCCTCTAGAGACTGGTTCCGTGTGGTACATGGAACGCAACACTCTACACAACTTCCTTTGTGATCAAGGTGAAGACGTAGCCCTTTTCGTGTTTGCGCCTGACTCCGGTACAGGCCCAACGGATGAAATTAACCCATTGAAGGTACGCACCTATGTCGGACAACAGAGATCGTAACAGACCCGTTCACAAAAAAATCGTTCTGGTAACAGGCCCCCAAGGATCAGGTAATCACCTATTCAGTAAGATTCTGGGGGCAAGTCCCCATGTCTACGGATGGGACTTTGGAGACAAGTACTGGATTCCTAGTGACGAAGAACCCTTCGCAGACTGTTGGGTCAATCCCGAACTAACCGTTCCTACCCTAGAGAAGATTGAAGAGGATTACATTGTCGCAAATGTAAGTGTGCCCTTTGTCTATGATGGGGAGGTTCGTGTTCCTGCCATTCAAGAATTCATTGACAACGCAACCAAAGCCGGTTATACTGTAACCCTTGCAATTGTAGTACGTGATCGTAACATCAACGCACTGCAACAGGAACGTGTACGGGATGGTATCACGTTACCTATCGCAATGAGTTACTACAACAGTCTGGATCACTACGATAGGGTCTATCTAGATCATGAGGCTTTGTTCTTGCACAAAGTTTCTTATATCCGATTCTTGGGTAGACTGTTGGGTATTCCGGTGGTGTATGACAACCTGAGTCATTTGGACGTTGACTCCAATAATAAGTATGTTCGGTATGTAGAAGAACACTGGTTAGATCAAGAAGTATGGAATGGACTCAGACCCAAAGATGAAAGAAAATAGATACATCCTGTTCACGGGTGCGCCGGGCAGTCGGTGGTCTAGTGTTGCGAATGGACTCTACCAGTCCTTTGACCTAGATACTACCGATCAGTCGGACACCCGTAGTTATGAACACAACAACGGTCTGCGTCATTCTGGTTCATACTTCGATCCTGAGATGGAGTACGACTTCTTTCCTTCTGAGTTCCACAAACCCTTTTCTGGTGAGGGTAGGAGACTGATCAAGTCTCACACCCTTGCGACTCAACTAGAGATGCACAAACAGTATCCTATTGTTCTGGTCTATCGGAGTGACATTCGATGTCTTGACTGGTGGAAAGAATGTGGTGGTTTCGATATTGAGTATCCGAACTACAGTTGGTACAGAGAAGAACGAGTGATGTTCTCAAACATACAGAGACAGAACCACGGAATAATGCGGTTCATATATAACAATCGGGGGAAAATTAAAGAGTGTACTGATACCTTCGAAGTGCTTACAGAATTGGGTCTCAGTACACTAGGAGTTAGAATTGAAGGTTATCAAGAGAAGGACACTACTGTCTATGTCTATAAACCCACACTATGATTTTCTGAAGGACTACTTCACTAACACTTGGCCAAGTTCTCGCACCGCAGGACTTGATAATTATCACTGGACTGGATTTAGGTTGATTGATGAAATTGAAGAGGGAGAGCGAGTCTTGGACGTGGGCTGCGGAGTTAATCCTTTTAAGCGCCACATTCGTCATCTGCACGGAATTGATATTACTGATATCGGTGCTGATGAGGTAGTTGCAATTGAGGACTATGAGTTAGTTCATATGTACGAAGATAAGTTCGACGTTGCGTTCTGTTTGGGTAGTATCAACTTCGGTGACATAGATTTGATTCGAACACAAGTCTATCGGGTATCAGATGCGCTTCATGACAAAGCAAGAATTTACTGGAGATGCAATCCAGGCCATAGGGATCATGGTAACGACAGGGTAGGTGAGGTTCCATTCTTTAACTGGACGATTCAAGACCACATAATGTTAGCGGAAGAAACAGGGTTTGAAGTGACTGAGTTTATGCCCGACAGAAATAGGATGTATGTAAAATGGGAGCGTTAAGAGAACTATTCGACGAATATGAATGCGACAAAGGTACTAAGAAACACATGTATGACCGTTGCTACGAGCCATACATGGAGGCAAAGCGTAACGAACCTATTAACATCCTTGAGATCGGATGTTTTCGGGGTGAGAGTACCAAGGCATTTTTGGATTATTTTCCTCATGCTAATATTTACACGATTGACATCTTCGAAAGAGTCAAACCGAAAGACATTGAGGTGTTAAACGACGAACGGTGTCATTGGTTGAAACATGACACTACAAATGCTTACTTACCTACTGCAATGAAAAACAAGTGGGGGGATGTCAAGTTCGATTTCATCATCGATGACGGTGCACACTGGCCTGAAGCAAACCGAAAGACCTTTGAGTCGTGTTTCCCTTTTCTCAAAGAAGACGGTGTGTATTTCATTGAGGATGTGTGGATGTTAGATCGTGACTACGCTGCAAATCATTCTTGGGTCAAAAGGCGTCCTCACCTATATTCTCTGGGAGAACACATTCGGTTGATGACTACGATTGAGAAGTATGATCTCAAACATTACGACTACACCAAGACCGTTCGAAAAATAAACGGAGTTGAGGAAAATTATCCGGACAGTTACATCCTAAGAGTCAAGAATGCGTAAACTTTTTATCCATATCCCCAAGAACGGGGGTATGACCATTCGACGAAACCCCGAACTTCGCAACCATATTATTCCCTGTGTTCCTCAGACTCATAAGAGTAGGGAATACACTAGGGGTCTAGAACAGAAGATGGCTGCAACCGGAGATGATCTAGGATACGAACATGCAAGGTGGAGAGACCTTGCCCCTCACGTACAGAACACTAATCGTGCTTTTGCGATTGTTCGCAACCCTTGGTCACGTGTGGTGTCTCGTTACTTCTTTGCAAAGAAAGTCATTGAAGTAGAGAAGGACTCAAACGTTTACGGTCAGAAAGACTACGCAGACGTTTCGTCCTTCGAAGCGTTTCTAGAGGAACGTCACAAGTGGGGTGGTCAAGACTACATGTGGCATCGTGCAGTACGTGGTTGGTATAATGCATATGATTACGTTACGGATGGACAAGATAACGTAAAGTGTGATATACTTCGTTTCGAAAATTACAACGAGGATATCAAGGCATACTTTGGTGTACTGTTCAATCCAGAACCTCGCAATGTGACCAACCTACATAAGGGTACGTATCAAGAGATGTATAACGAGAAGACGATTCAGGTGGTTGCGGACTGGTATAAACAGGACATTGATTACTGGGGATTCGACTTCGATACCGGAGCAGCGAAGAACTACTGGAATGGACTTGGTTAAACTGATAGAGATGGCTAACAAGATTGAAAGTCCCGAACCAACACAAGTAGGAATTGGTGATGATAGACACATCAAAGCCTTAATTATTTCTCTGGTTGAGGATGGTGCAGCAACCCATGCAACCCGTAGATTGATTCGTTCTATTGAGAACACGGGTTCGAAAATCAATCCTCTCATTTTGTCTGCCACGACACCGGATAGAATTCAGAAAGACCTGAACGATATCTCGTACCTGAAAGTAAAACCACGATGGACTTGGCCTCAAGATGACTCTGGGAATGGTCTTGATTTAAGAACAGGATTATATCGTAAGGCATATCGTGCAAACGATCAGAGAAAGGTTATTGCGTGTATGGTCTCCCATATGCGTACATGGCAACATTGTATCGACGTTAATGAACCCATCATGGTATTAGAACAGGACGCATTATTCATACGTCCTTTTCAATGGGAAGAACTTTCTAATCCCAAACCTATTACTGTCGCTTCTGGTTGGTGGGAACGATGGAAGGATACTCGTGAGATTACTGTGTTACCTTGGAATGAAAAGAAGAAATGGGAGACCATGAGAGATGCTGTCAACAAAGAACCTGTTGGAACTTTTAAGGCGGGTATCCTTGGGTTGAACTCTCCGATTGGTGCGACACGTAAAGCGTCCGTTTTCCATAACGCACTGTTTGGTAAATATGGTTTTCACAGTGTTCCTTCGGTGGATGGTCTTGGTGACGATCCCTTACCGCAGGGTCTTGCAGGAAACTCTGCATACATCATCAAACCTTGGGCTGCAAAGAAACTACTAGATAAAGTCGCAGAGATTGGAATGTGGCCCAATGATGCCCTTATGTGTAAACAGTTTTTTCCGTGGATGCAAGTCTGCTGGCCTTACTATACGGTGGTGCAGGGAACCGCCTCTTCAACAACGGGATGATTATGAAAAGTTACGTGATCACTATCATGAACAACGAGAAATCTGTAGAGGTAGCAGAAAGGTGTATCGCATCCGGAAAAAAGTTCGGAGTGGACATTGAGAAGTGGGGAGCAGTAACCCCCGCAGATGCTCCTCAGGCGATTGCTAAACGAGAGGGAATCCAGACGAAAGGTTTTGATGAAGTCTATTCTCGTTTTGAAAACTGTCTGTCTGCTTTCCTCTCTCATTACAGTCTATGGCAAGAGTGCGTTAGACTAAATCAAAATATCACGATCTTCGAACACGATGCCGTTCTGTACGATGCAATCCCCAATAGACCTTTCCTTGGTGTCATGAATATTGGTGAACCTAGTTATGGTAGATTCGTTCAACCCCGACACATTGGAGTGGGGCCACTTACCACCAAGAAGTATCTGCCAGGCGCACATGCATATCAGATAACTCCTCGTGGTGCAAAGACTCTGATCTCAACCGCACAGGACAACCGTGCAAGACCTACGGATGTATACATCAACGTAGACAACTTTCCTTGGATACAGGAATACTACCCTTTTGTTGCAAAGGCGGATGACTCTTTCTCAACCATTCAGGTAGAGAGAGGGTGTATCGCCAAGCATAACTATAGTGAAGATTATAAGATTGAGACTGTACTATGATCGATAAGTTATTCATTACAGGATGTGATGTAAATACAGAGTGGCAACTCCCGTGGTTCTGGGACAACTACCGTGAGAACAACAAGACCCCATTGAAGGTCATTGACTTTGGTATGTCCGAAGGATGTGTCGAGTGGGTCAAGTATAACATCGGCGAGGACGCATGTATCGAACTGCATACTCAGGCAGACGGATGGTTCAAGAAACCTTCTGCGATGTTACGTGCGTGTGAGGAAGCACACAAAGTTTGTTGGTTAGATACTGACTGTCAAGTTCTAGATGATGTTTCTGGTATCTTTGATTTAACTGTACCTTTCAAGATCGGTATGGTAGAAGACAGACCGTGGACTCGTAGACGTGGAGAGTACGGTACGTGGTATAACTCTGGTGTGGTAGTTTGGGAAGGTAAACCTAACATCCTACGTGCATGGGCAGAACAGTGTATCAACGATCCGTGGCAGGGTGATCAGGAGACTTTGTATGCGATGATGGGTGGTGATGAGATCATGAAAATGGCCATCATAGAACCTTTACCGCATAAATATAATACATTAAGACTGGATTATTTGGATAATATAGCGGTCAAAAACCCTCTTATTGTTCATCACACTGGTCAAAAAGGTAAGGACGTAATAAGGGAGCAGATGAACGATGTTCAGTAAGGTACTATTCGGCATCATCGTTGCAATGGGAGGAGTTGGTTACATCTACTATCAGGCCAGCGAATCCAAACTTGCAGATATGAACGCCCAACTACAAACGCAAGCGGGAGTTATTACCGCATTCGAAACACGACAGGCGGAACAAGTCCGTACTATCGAAGCACTGCAGAACAATCTGCAGAAAACGACAGAAGCACTCAACACCATGAGTACTCGCAATCAGGAGATCGAAGCAGAGGCGCAACGTTACCTCGCAATCTTTGCACGACATAATCTGTCGAAACTGGCGGCCGCAAAGCCCGGTCTAATCGAAACACGAATCAACAAGGGGACAAGTGATGTTTTCAGAACTATCGAGCAAGATACTACTGATATCGATGCTATTGATGACTAGTGGATGTACTTCACTAGGACTCCCTTGGGGTAAGAAAGAACCACCCGCACCGATCCCTGTAGAGATTCGTACCGTTGAGGTACAGATTCCGATCACACACCCCACCATGCCCCGTGCAATCTCCCTGAGAGACCCGCAGTGGTACGTGGTATCTGACAAGAACGTTGATACCTTCCTTGAGGATATCAAGAAGAGACACGAGGGTCAGTTGGTCTTCGTTGCGATGTCAGTTGGGGACTACGAACTCATGGCATATAACATGCAGGAGATTCGTCGATATATAAATCAACTAAAAGAAGTTGTGGTATATTACCGTACTATCAACACAGACGATAAGGAAGAAACAGATGGACAGGAGACAGAGAGCGATCCAAGCGGTTCGTGATTTTGCCACTGGTAACATTGAGAAACATAGGTACAACGTAGATGTTTACCTCAACAGTCCGGTAGGTATCGGAGAACACCCCGATGTCTTGGACGCTATCCAAACCGAACTTCATAAGATGGCAGAGTACGATGACATCCTAGAGGTTCTTGACAAGTACTTTAAGGACTAGTATAATGCCCAACCATAACAAGTATGATGTAGACATCATCAAAGTAGTCGATGGGGATACCGTCGATGTGGATATCGATCTGGGATTCGGTATCTGTCTCAAGGACGAACGTGTTCGTATCATGGGCATTGATACACCTGAGTCACGTACCAGTGACAGAGTAGAAGACCTGTTTGGTGAGGCTGCAAAGGCACGTCTCAAGGAACTGTTGAAGGGCGGTGCAAAACTGATCACCACCGAAGATAAACACGGTGAGGACATGAAGGGTAAGTTTGGACGTATCCTTGGTGACTTCGAAGTGTATGACGGAGAACTAGATAGATGGACTCCGGTCACTGATATCATGATTCGGGAAGGTCACTGCGTCCCTTACTTCGGCGGTTCGAAAGAAGAGATTCAGGCAAAGCATATGGTCAATCGTGAAAAACTTTTGCGTGAAGGTGTTGTGAGTCGAGAAGACTATGACGCTGCTGTTGAGAAAATGAAAGGGTAAAAATTCATGAGAGTGAATGTTTTGGGTAACGGTGATCACGCCTTTATGTTCGAACGTGGTACGCCGGGTAAATTATTGATTTGTAATATGCCTCCTTTTGAGATACCTCGTAAAGAGGTTTTCGCTACCTGTATGGTAGATTTCAAGATGATGGTTGCTCTCATGGAAGGTCGAGTTAACCTCGCCATGTATGATTGGGTTCTAGGTATGCGTCCCCGTCGATGGATGGAAATGCAACCTAGTTTCTACCTGAAGTATTCTCAAAACATTAAAGCGTTTCACCAACACGTTCCTAAGTATGCACAGTTGCCTGGCCAGTCAGAAGGACAAGCAGCAACCAACTATTCTTGTGGGCACATGGCAGTGGACTATGCCGCCCGTGCTCTAAAGGCGGAGGAGATTCATCTATATGGATTCGACTCCATGTTTGAAATGGACTTGCGGAGTTCTACGGACTTGATTCTAGAGAGTGATCGTGGACATGGAAATACTTTCCGACTTGCTAACAATTGGCGTCCCGTCTTCACTATGATTTTCAAAGAGTTCAAGAACACACAGTTCTATCTCTACCATAGTCACGACAAAATCAAAATAGAAATTCCAAAAAACGTTACTATAGTAACAGGGGGTAAGAAATGAAATTAGAACAAGTAACAAGCTTCGTTAAAGACACTTGGTTAGACTTCAAATATGTTTGGAAGAACTATCCTAACGTACATATTTGGTGGACTATTGCATTCTTGATTGCTCTATTTGTATAAATAACTCTATACAAACAATCACGTGCAGGGTCACTAATGAAATCCTTTAACTCGTTTCTACACGAAGAAATTTTAGCAGCGGGACTAGACGCTGAGATTCTTATGGAGAAACTTATCACCTTTGGTGGTAAAGCGTATCCTAACTATGGTCACATCGTCTTGATGGCTGGTGGTGCAGGATCGGGTAAGGGATTTGTTCTTAGTAATCTGGTGGGTCTTGAGGGTAAAGTCTTTGATGTCGATGAACTCAAAACGTTGGCATCAAAGACTCCCGCAATCAAGAGACGGGTTGCACAGGAACTTGGGGTCGATCTTGAAGACCTCGCATCCAACCTGAAGAACCCTGAGAACGTGGGTAAACTCCACGACATCATGGGTGACTATCTTGAGATCGACAAGCGCAAAGAACGGGCATTCTATCGTGGTGTCCTCGCCGCACCAGAAGACCGCAAACCCAACATCATCTTTGACATGACTCTGAAGTCACTGGACAAACTTGATAAGATCGCAAAGGATGCCGCTAAGTTGGGTTACGATAAGAAGAACATCCACATCGTCTGGGTGGTCAATGATATCGAAGTTGCGAAACAACAGAACCTCAAGCGGTCACGTACCGTACCTTCAGAGATTCTGGTCAACACTCACCGTGGTGCCGCAAACACTATGGGTGACATCATCAACATGGGTACACGGTTGAAGAAGTACATCGATGGAGACATCGTGTTCGCATTCAACAAGGTCGGTGTTGATGCAAACCTAGTCAAGTCTGGTAAGGGCGGTTCCTACGTCAAGGACGCAAACTACTTCTACGTCAAACGTGCAGGTAAGGCACCTACATCCGTAGAGAAACTAGACAAAGAGATTCGTGCGAAGATCAAAGCCTACGTTCCGAAGAACGTAGACTGGAACTAGTAGACCTTAATATCTCTTTCGAACGCTTGGAAGTGTGCGGGTCTTCCCGTGATGACTTGCTGATCCCACTCTGCACGAGTAGAGAACGCCTTCACGATTTGAGGTGAGTGATCCTTCCTGTTCTCCAGATCGCTATATCTCAACTTGTCCTCTTCACCATATTGAATATCAAAGATTTCGAAATCGGGAACACAGTGGTCTTCGAAGAGTGACTTTATTTCAGAAGAAGTAAATGTAGTGTCATCATACTTCTTGGGGACACCCAAAAAGACAACCGCATCGTAGTCAGTATCCACCAGATTAAACTCTGTCGATGTACTTCCGTACTTGTACTGTTTTGAAGATTCTACGGTATTGATTTCGAAGTGGTCATACAATGTATGAATGGCTCCGTTGTGTCTAGACTCCGGAGGTCTTACAACGTCAAATTCAAACTCATACCCATACTCTTTTGCGATAATGGGTAAGAACTGATAACAGACGTTGAAGTCCATTACGTGAGTAATGTTTGCAGACTCAAAGGGAATTTCATCCACAAAACTGGGATCGTCGGGTGTCTTCATCCAGTTCAACATTCTACCTTCATCATAGTATCCCACGAACAAAACTTTTCTGTAACCACGCCCCGCAATCATGTTGAGAATAATAGGGCACCTTGTCATGACACTGTTCATACCATTTGCGGTAGATGTGTAAAAGGTCAAAGCAGGTTGTATATTATTTTGGTAACTCTTCAAGTTACCATACATTCTACTCTTAAGATTACTCTTATCTCCACTATGAACCAATCTAGAGAGATATGTGTCTCCGTCACGTTTATACACTATAAACTCATTATTGCTTGAATATAACATGGTTATCCCTTATAGATGTTCTGAATGTGGTCTTCAAACTGTTCAATCTTCTCCAGTCTGTTTGGCCATAGTATGTATTCCTTCTCAGGGTTCTGTTTCAGGTTGTTCAATAGGGGTTGAATCGCATTGAACAACTTGTCCAGTTTTTCCTGAGTAGAGATGACCGCAGTGGTATTCTGAGATACAGTCTGTTGCGCCTGTTGTACAACTTCCAGTTCATCCTCGTTTGCGAAGGTGAACCCAAAGTCAAATAGTTCGTCACTCATATTTATACCTGTGGTGAAAATATTTTCGCTTTTTTCTATTTATACGCTTGACAACCTCTGGAAATGGTGGTAGACTGTATCTGTAAATTGATGAGAGGAATCATATCATGCAAGTAGCAGTTATCCACGGTGCGTTCGAAGACTCAGCCCGTACAGTAGCCTTCGTTGAGGTCGGTGATCGCCCAGTCATGGAGGCACTTGAGTATGCCTACCATCGGACTCAGAACCTTGGTGGTTCGTGGTCTCGTGGTTCTAAGATTGAGTTCGGAGGTGAGACTTATGACAACCCCGACTTTTCACCAGACGTGACCGTCATGGCGGCTCTGCCTGTCCACGAAGGTGTCACCTATGGTCTGCGTTCTACCTCTATGGGTGACCACATGTTGTACGGTAACACCAAGTACGAAGTCGCCATGATGGGTTTTGAGGAGGTTGCATGATCCACGGGTCTATGCGTCACTACGCCAGTGGGCGTAAGAAGAAAGTCAACTACTGGACTAAACCCAAGAAGAGGGAGAGGGAGTTCGTACCCCTAGAACCCTCTCAGGCGTTCCGTAGGGAGACACCGGAGTACAAATCGGTGGACACGGGTGCAGGGTCTACCCCCAAAATCGAACCCCAGAAGTACACTGGCACCCTTGTGAAGGGGATCAGTACCATGCACAAGTCCAATGCAGTCCCCATCATTGACGAACGGGAGGCCAAGGAACACGCCTCTATGCGACGATAGGTTATATGCATATAGCAAAAAAGTCTAAAAATACCAAAAAAAAGTGTTGACTTTTGACGCCAGATCGGAGATAATAGTACCGTTGATTGGGAGAGTTCTGGCGTCAATTGACTAGGAACCTTGGTTCACTGCTTCTCTCCCTTTGGTTTTTGTTTTGGGGTACGGCCCTGTGGTAACAGGGGGCCTCCACCGGATGCTCGGGACATGCAAACCCTGTCGCCCTGCCCCACTTTTTTGAGGATTGATTATGTCCTATGATGACCTGATGAATGACCTGATGTGCCTCTGTGAGGTACGTGGGGAGTTGTCTCCCGAAGACAACGCAATTGTCGAGGCACGTATTCAAGAAATCCAGAAGCAACTTGAGGAGCTTTCATAATGAAACCAATGCACATGGTCGAGTCTATGTCTGAGAAGGAACTGGCTGCTCTCCAGCGTCAGTGGTCTGATAACGAGAAGAAGATCAATGAACTTCTCAACTGGCAACAGGAGATCGATAAGGTGTTCGACAAGATCGATCAAGGTAAGATTCTTATTTCAGGAGCAGTCTAATGCAAGTAGGTGATAACATCGTCCGTCCGTTCTGCACTACCCCCTCTCACGGTTATCTCCGTGTCCCTCTGTCCGATCTAGATGAACTAGGTATCCGCAACAAGATCACCTCGTTCTCCTACAAGAACGCAACCCATGCGTTCCTAGAAGAAGACTGCGATTACGAGACCTATATGTCCGCCATGGCTGACAAGGGTATTTCGGTCAAGATCGTGGAACGTGGTGCGCCACGTGGTCTGCGCTCGTTCGCTTCGTTCCCACCCCCGTCTGAGGGTCAGTTTGCGGAGTTGTTCAACCACCCCCAGATGCACTACTAATCGATAAAATCGATGGATTCTGAGATATCTATCGAAAAAATCAATGAAAAAGGTGTTGACAATCACGTCGAAATGAAGGATAATATACCCCTATTGATGAGAAAGGTGACGGTATGAATATTGCGATTGAAGGTCAAATCAAGAACAAACACCTTGTCCGGTTCTATGTCGAGCAACTTGTCAAGGAGTTGGGTCTTGGTCGGTTTCGCAAACCCGTCATCACTGTCCGGTTTGTGACTAACGCAGAAGGTGCGTTCGGTCTCTGTGACGGTAAGAAGGGTGAGTACGCTGAGATCGTCATAGCTCGCAAGTGTCCCATCACTGAACGTAAACTTGGGTTCGTTGAGATGATGCAGACTCTTGCACACGAGATGGTTCACGCCCGACAGTTCATTCGGGGTCAGTTGAAGAACACTGGTGGTTGGGCTTGGAAAGGTCGCAAGGCAGATGGGTTTGAGTATGACAATCAGCCTTGGGAGAAGGAAGCGTTCCGTCTTGAAAAGAAGTTGTTCATGGACTGCTTCCCGCACTTCGCTCCCTTCAATAACTAGGAGAATCAAATGGGGTTTGATGCATTTTTGAGAGAGAAGTATTTTGAGTATCGTGAAGAGGTTGCCCTGTACAAGGAACCTATCATGACATTCGAAGAGTATGTGGGGAAGTATTCCCACTGGTTGAAGGATATGTATGATGGCGAAGAAGACAAGAAATCGGAATCCAGTAGCGAAGTTTAGTCGCAAGTTTAACAAGGCGGTCACGATGACTGACCGCAAAAAGGAACAGAAGAAGACCGGCGTAATCAAGGGCCGGAGCTACTGCGTAGACGAAGACTTCTACGACAGTGCGGGGGGATTTGAAGAGTGAACATATTTGGTTTAGAGTACGATGACAAGCGAGGGTTCAAGTTCCCTTGTGCAATAGACTCCGCACGTTCTCAATGCGATAAACACATAGTGAAGATGCCCCTTGAGTCTTGTCAAATGTTGTGTACTGCACATCGTATACTTGACGGTGGTAACGATCACTTGTACAAGATCGCCCATCCCAAACACCCATCGACTCTCTGGACTATGGAGTCTCGTGCTAACTACTACTGGCACTACCGTCACTGGCAAGAACTCTGCAGGGAGTACACGTTCCGGTACGGTAAGGTTCACAAGTCTTGGCAGAAGTATGGTGAATACCTTATGTGGGCACCACAGAACATTCCTGATTCACGTGCTTTGACCCCATTCAAACTTGCATTCAAAACGCATCCTGAATGTGTGGTTGAAGGTGATCCGGTTGCGTCCTACCGGAAATTCTACAAAACGAAACAAGATCGTTTTGAGATGAAGTGGACGAAACGCAGAGTCCCAAATTGGTTCTTGACAAGTGAGGAGGTATAAGTATATAATGGACGACATGTTCATGGCAAAGAGGTACGCAATGATTCGACGGGCTGCATTGAAGATTCAACAACAGAATCGTCAACAGAGTCAACGAAGGACTCAACACCTTCAGGAAAAAAAGTTGAACAAGGCTATCGAAGTGTTAGACGATCAGAGCAACATGCACTGGTCTGATACTGATAGGTACATTAACGCACATTATGGAGATCGTTTTAATGGAGTCAGTGATGATTGATAAAAGTCGTGATGAGATGTTGGATGCACTGCGTGAAGGTGTGGTCAATCTCTCATTTGAGAAAGTCAAAGACGGTGCAGTTCGTGTGATGAACGCAACCCTGCGTGATATCCCCGAAGAGAAGATGCCTAAGGGCGGAACTGTTGATCAGTCTGTGGGTGGTGATTCTACCCTACGGGTGTTCGATGTGGACATTCAGGAGTGGCGTAGTTTCCGTATAGATAAACTCATTTCATTCGGATAAGAGTTATGACGAAAGGTCAGAAGGCAGCAGAGACCCGCAAGAAGAAACAACAGAAGATGTTGGATCAACTTGGGTTCGAACGCAAGAAGGTTAAGCGTAAGCGTAAACCTATGACCGAAGAACAACGCAAGGCTGCAATAGAACGCCTTGCGAAGGCACGTGAGGCTCGTGGTGCGACAGGTATGGCGTCAATCCACGAGTCCATTCGTGATCTACCAGAAGACCACTTCCTTCACTGGAAGAAGGTCAAGGAGTGGATCAAAGACAACGAGATGAAGTTAAAGGGTATGTCGGGGATGCGTGACTCTTCCAACTGGAAGGAACGATCCGAATACAAAGACCTTGAGACTTACATTAAAAACATGAAGTCCTATCTCTCGACAGGACATTGGAGTGACTTTCGATATGGTGCAAATGGCGAAAATAAAATACAAGAGGTCTGTATCGCCATGTCGTACTATCCAGACGGAACGCCTAACCGCAGTTACGGAACGTTCTACCCTGACATTGGACAAGTCTGGTCGAAAGAACTTGAGGAGATGTGGTATGGAAAAGACTTTAACCCCCGACGAACCCCAGTCAAACAACTTCCTGACGAAGAAGACCTTCTCGAAGCTGGTGGAGGAGACGGTGAAGAAGACGGGGATGAACTATATTGATACGATAGTTCACCTGTGCGAAGAGAATAAGATTGAGATTGAGGACATCAAGAAGTATCTCAATGAACCGATCAAGGATAGACTAGAGGCAGAAGCGATGGGTCTCAACTTTATCAAAAACGAAACGAGTGTACTTGATGTCTAACCTGATTAAATTCAGACCCTTCGTAAAGAAGGTTCTCACTGAAAATCAGATAGAAGACCTCAAGAACATTGAAGCGCCTTGGGTTCCTTCTCATTCTTCAAAAGGCTCTTCGGAAGAGACTTACGTTGACATCGTGCAGAATGGTACTGATTATCAAACTGCACACTATGAAGACAGGGCATTTAGACTCAGCAGTAACAAGGTCATCACTACTGAAATGATTCAGGATATCTTAGATGACATTGACTTAGTTTGGAAAGAAGAAGGACTGCGGGTAATCGATACCAACTACTTGCGTTATGTTGAAGGAGACTGGTTAGGCCCACATACGGACTCATCAACATATCAGGATAAGAATGGTAGACATCTGAATCGACAGATCACTGCAATCACCATGTTGGACAAGTCGGATGACCTACGTGGCGGAACTCTCTGTGTGTATCAGAATGGGTTGCGTCATGAATTTAATCTGGAGATAGGTGAGACAGTATTCTTTCCGGCGGGGGATCATCATGAATGCACAAAGATTCGTCGTGGGTTTCGGGAGATACTAGTTTCATGGATGGGGTAAGACGGGGATACGTATTATCCGAACAGTCACTACAAGATATACTTGACTGTGTAGATGAAGATGTCTTTATTCACCGTAGAGCGGAAGCCTATAGTGGTCGTGGTGAAACCAAAGAAGATGTTACCGAACTTTATCGGGGAACTACTCAACGTGTTAGTGTACACTACAACATGTTTCCTGAAGCGAAGAGGGAACTTGAAGAGTGGGTTGGAGACGGAACTCTTGTGGGTCAGTTTGATCTGATCATCTACCGGAAAGGAAGTAGGTTTCGAAGACATATAGATAATTACAACGGTCTGGATATCGATCCCGACAAGTTAAGAATTCATTCAACCAGTACAATACTCTATAAGAGTGATGATCTGGTTGGTGGTGATCTGTATCTCTACGATAGTAAGGATGCAGAGAGTGGCACCAAAGTGGATATTGATGTAGGGGAGACCGTACTCTTTCGTCCAGACAGGTGGCACGAAGTAACTGAGGTAACTCAAGGAGTGAGAATCTGCTTGATATCTTGGTTGAAAAATCCCCTGTGGGCTGGGAGAAGTTTTCCTTGACACGGGAGATATAAATAGTGTATTATATGATGGTAATGTGGATAAACCTTAATACAACGACATACAAATATCATACGGAGAAAACATATGAGCTTTGCTAATCTCAAGTCCAAGTCTATGGACGTTTCTAAACTGGTATCTGCCGCTAACGAAATGAACGGTGGTGGTACTGAGAAAAAATCCTACGGTGATGACCGTTTCTGGAAACCCACAGTTGACGAATCAGGTAACGGTTATGCCGTTATTCGTTTCCTGCCTGCGGGTGAAGGACAGGAACTTCCGTGGGTGCGTTACTGGGATCACTTCTTCAAGGGCCCTTCGGGTCAGTGGTACATTGAGAAGTCTCTGACTACTATCGGTCAGAACGATCCGGTGTCTGAGTTGAACTCTCGACTCTGGAACTCTGGTATCGAAGATGACAAGGAGATCGCACGTAAGCAGAAGCGCCGTCTTCACTACGTGTCCAACATCCTTGTTGTGAACGATCCTTCTAACCCCGCAAACAACGGTAAAGTATTCCTCTATGATTTTGGGAAGAAGATTTTCGACAAGATCATGGACAAGATGCAACCTGAGTTTCCCGGCGAAGAGCCAGTGAACCCGTTCGACTTCTGGTCTGGTGCAGACTTCCAACTCAAGATTCGTAACGTTGCGGGTTACCGTAACTACGATAAGTCTGAGTTTAAGGCACCGTCTGCCCTGTTCGAAGCGGATGAAGTTCGATTGGAAGCAACTTACAATCAACAGTTTGATTTGAGTGAGTTCTCTAATCCTACTACGTTCAAGTCCTACGACGAACTCAAGGGTCGTCTGGAAGTAGTACTTGGTACTGCGGTAGGTGCGAGTGCGGTTGCTGCAACTGCGAACGTGTCTCAGTCTGCAGAAGAGAACGTTGGACGTTCTGCTCCTGAACCTGAGATCGTTGCTACTCCTGCACCGTCTGTTGGTGCGGAGGATGATGAGGATGATACCTTGTCTTACTTCGCTAAGATGGCACAGGAAGACTAATGTATACCCTTCACTGTCCTAGTGGAACATACTGTGAGGATACGTTTCTAAGACTGATCCTCACAGTCTTTAGACATAGGATGAGTCATTGGATTAAAGGTGAAGGGTTTTCTGACTAGGGGGCATACGCCCCCTTTTTTTATCCTACTCGCCAGTTAGAAGCCCGTGAACCGTTTCTTGACGATGGTCTGGAACCAATCAGATTGGTGGTTTGACTGTTAGTGTTATTGGATATACTAGTGCTACCACCCATCATAGCAATTGATGCAACCTGAGTATTGGTAGTCTGGGATGCAAGTTGTTTCTGTTGATCCTGCAAGTACATGGAACCCAACTCCCTTTCGGACATGGCGGGAGGTTCGATCTGAATATCCGGAATGTCTAGTTCCGGTGCCTCTAAAGGTTCCATCTCAAACTTAGGAGTGGGTACTTCCAGACCCTCATAGGGGTTCTCTACACGTGGTAAGAACGTAGGAGGCGGTTCGACAGGTAGGAAGTCTTCCCTTCTAGGAGGCGGTTCTCTCTCTGCGGTTACAACAACCTCTTCTACAGGACGAGGTGTGGCTCTAGTTTCCTCTGCGACTTGTGCGGCTTCGGTCAAGACGGAAGCGGGGACTTCAAGATTTCTTCCACGAATCTCTGCTAACTTACTATCCACTTCTGAGGTGTCGAGTTGAACCAACATTGCGAGAGGTCTGAGACTCTCTTCAATCTCTTCGGTTGGGACATCTTTCAATCCCACCTCAACCTTCACACCCTCAAAGGCTCCGTCTGTTATCTCTCCCCCTTCATACATGGTGATCATGAGTTTATTGATGTCACCCATTTTCGTACCAAGTTCATTGAGTTTCTCAATGATCTTATCAACGTCCATGTTCTCAAAGTACTCTAGAGCAGCGGCATATTCAACGAGAGGGGTAACCGCATCCGCAATGTTCTTTAGGTTCGTTCCGTCTACATCTTCGAACGCCTTCAGAGAGTCCGCTACTTTTTCGAAAAGAGATTTTTCATCATCGTCACCAAAGATGAAGTCTACTACCCCACCAAGCGCATTTCGGATTGATAATAAACCTTCCTGTCCCAGTAACGCAAGTAATGCAGGCCCCATGGCCAGTATACCACCAGCGGTCTTCATCAACCCCACACCGTCTACATCTGCAAGAGCTGACAGTCCGGTAGACATGTTTACCATGATCCGTTTCATGTTCTCGCCAGTAGCACCAATGAGTTGGGTGAACTTATCTGCGATACCAAATCCAGCGAAGAATGTACCTAACCCCAAACCCACGAGTCCAAGACCAACAGTTGCCTTGGCACCTACTGAGGGCGCATATCCAAACAATCCTCCAGCACCAAGTAAAGTCGCCACCACGGCGGCCGGTATAGAACCTAATGCAGTAAGACCTCCTGCCACATTTTCCATTAAGGATTTGAGACCTTCACCGTTTGTACCAAACTGTTCTGCGATTGCAGAAACCGCAGCCATCTCAACCATGAAACCTGCGATACCCGCACCAATCAGTGTTAAACCAGCAGCGGCTCTTCCGCTTCTACCGACACCAAACAACATACCCAAGGCACCACCCGCCGCCATCAATGCACCTGTCAGAATGAAACCATCACTCTCTGACAATACGGATAACACATCCGCCAAACCAACAACAGTACTTTTCAGTGCTACCATGTCGGTGTTCAACCAACTGAGTGCTTTGTCTCCTGTGGCGAGTGCAAGGAAGAATCCTGCGATACCCGCACCAATTGCGGACATACCGGAGGCTAAACCACCCGCACCTCTTTTAGTCCCAAACATCACACCCGCAACTGCACCACCAGTCAAGACAGCGAGTGTCGCAGTTAAAGCAGTTGCATCAACGTCTTTGAAGATATCACCAAAGGCAACTACTGCCTTCTTGATACCATCATAGTTGGGTTCGGAGTCAAAGAATTCTAGTGCGAGGTTACTTAATTTGAGACCAAGGAAAAATCCACCAACACCCGCACCTATAGAAGCCATCGCTGCAGCGGGTGCAAGGAGAGCAGTTAGGGCACTGCCACCAAATAAGTTACCAAGTCTGGTGAAACCAAAACGGTTACCGCTGCCGCCGCCTTTCATCCCTTTCTGAAGAAATAGGATGTCTCTGGTTAATTTGTTGTTTTCAAGTTGAGCGTCTAGGAGAGACTTGAACAGTTGGTTCTGTTCTCTTTCTTTTTCTTCAATATCCCCTGCAGTGTCGGGAGACTCGTTTTCAGTAGTAGGATTGACGATGCTATCGAAAATGTTCTTCGACGCTTGTAGAGTTGTTTCAGTTGAATGCATGATAGCATCCTTGAGGTCATCCATCTGATTAGCGGATTCCTCATGGGTACTTTTCAAAACTTCTTTTACAGTACGAATTGAATTCGAACCAGTATTTCTGGTAAGCAGTCCTTCTGCTTTTAGACGTTCAATTACGTCATGTAAAGTCTTTTCTCTTGCCATCTGTTACACTCTACTTTATTTGTTTTAGTCGATCATTCTCTTCCTTAACATAATCAATCAGCATACCAACGTAAATCTCCCTTTCCCACGGCATCATCATTTCAAGTTCGGTTAGACTGTAATGATGATGTTGCATCAACGAAAAATTGGTCTTATAATGATTGACCAAATTATCGTGAGAAAGGTTTAGGATAAAAAATCTCTCATCCCTCTCAAGACAGTCTCACCGTCCTCTTTGCACTTCACACAAGTAAACTCTACCTTGTGTTCTAGTTTAGGAATCTTGACAAGGAAGTCTGTCAATACCTTAAACTGTTCTGTTGTCAAGTTCTCTAAGAAGTCTCTGAGTTCTCCCTTCTTCAAGTCCTTGGCATCGTATCGTTCTTCTTCTGTCAGAATGGCCTTGACACATGTCTCTGCAAGTACCAGTCCATCCTCTGCAGTACCCGTAGACTCTTCATCCACAACCCTCTGGTATGAAGGATATGCCAACTCTAACTGAATGTCATCGGTTAGATTGACAACCTCAATACGGTTCTCTGCATTCTCAATCTTGACCGAATCAAGATCGATCTCTACTTCGTTC
>Ga0213858_10000152_pt1 | contig 31764 bp, 26 predicted proteins | sample PICome_FD_160122 | JGI IMG/M metagenome (GOLD analysis project Ga0213858, IMG submission 160122) | Coastal seawater microbial communities near Pivers Island, North Carolina, United States - PICO245 | ecosystem: Environmental > Aquatic > Marine > Coastal | place: USA: North Carolina | collected... | reverse complement strand
CACAAAGTTTTAGTAATAGTAACGCTACTAGTTCCCGATCTAACTCAAGAGTAACATCTCAAAATAGAACAAGTAGATTAAATAACAATACACGTTCAAGAAATTTAAAAGAAAATGTAACCAGAAGTAGATCTTCTGTGTCCAATGAACGAACAGGAACAAAAAGTACTTCTGTTAGAAAACCAAAATTGGCTAGTTCTCGTACTTATAGTAGAACAACATCGAAAAACAGTAGACAAAGAAGTAAAATACAAAATAAGAGAAAGTCATCGTCGGTATTGACAAGATCTAAAAGCAGTAGAAAAAGCAACCAAAGTTCTACAAGATCAAGTTCAAGACGAGCAAGAAGATAAAAAATGATTTTTTTGGTTGGTTAGTAGAAGTCCCGCGTGCTGTATGCCTCAGAGTACCTTGCGGGGCTTCTTATTTATATAGGTACTTAAAACTTTAGATATCTTTTTATTTGCTCATTAACGTCTTCTGAAACATTTAATTTATAAATACTCACAAAGTATAAAATCCCAATTAAAGCAGATTTTAATGCTATATTAAGAATTGGATGGAACGGAAAGTCCCAGAAATACATAACTAGAACCGAAACTACTAGTAAAAGGCATATTTTCAACGATTCAGCTGAAAACGGTTGCATATTAAATTTCCGTTTAACAAAAAGGATTTTCACCGTATTATAAAATACAATTGCTAAAAAAGTGGCAAGTGCAGAACCTTCAATTCCATACCTTGGAATAAAAATAATATTCAATACTATAGCAGTAATCGCAAGAAAAACACCAAAATATAGAACCATCTTATAGTATTCGCTATTAAAGAGTATGGCATTATTATTTCCTAAACTGTTATCATAGAGTTTAGCTAGACTGACAATAAAAACAACAAATAGGCCACCAGTAAATTCTTTTGGTAGGATAAGATAAAGCTGATTAATATTTAAAACTATTAGTAAAAAAATAAAACCACTTACTACCAATAGAGTCATGGAACTACGTTTATACAAATCTTCAAGCGCAGTTAAATCATTATCATTTAAATACTTCGCTGTTAACGGCATAATAATTTGATGCATAGCTCGCTGTGGCACGGCTATAACAGTAGCTATAAATATTGCTACACTGTAATATGCTACTTGTTCAATATCTTCTATTAGTATGCCTATCATAAACTTGTCTATATCCAAAATCAACATTGCAACAGAGCCAGCAATTATCATTAATAAAGCATACTTAAATATAGATGATAAATTATTTGGTAATTGAAATACAAGTTTTGGAAATCTAACAGTATAGGCATATAATTTCATTATAAGCATTCTTAAAACGTAAACTCCTACCAATCCAATAATAAACTCATCTATGCTAAGCCAATTAAGATAAACTGCGAATAACAAAATCATTATGGCTACTCTATGGAAAACTTCTTTCATTATATTTCCAAAAACAGTTTGCATTTGCACTTTTGTCCACGCAAAAAAGATCTCAAAATAGGCCATAGCAATGGCCAAAATAAAAATATACCATGTATAATTTTCTACAATTGAATTTTCTCTAGAAAGAAAGGAACCTATAGTTTCATATGAGAAATAACCTATAATCCCAACTGGAATAATAAAGATTAATGGAAGGAACAGCATCAATGTTAGGAATCCATTAATACTATTTTTTGTTTTAAAAGAAGAATAATATTTTATTATCGCATTATGAACGCCAAACGCCATAAATGGCATCATAATATTGGCTGTAGAAAACAAAAATGCGACTAATCCATAATATTGATCAGTTAAAAAATTGGTATAAAGAAAAAGCGTATTAATAGCACCTATACCAAAACCTAGATAAGTACTAATGGTATTTTTGAAAGATTGTTTTAAAATGATGCCCATTGCTAGGCAATTTACAACTTAATTTTATTTATGATAAAAGCTTCATTATTAAACCCTATGAATAATTTTGCTCAATTTTTCGGTTAAAGATTTACGACTATATTGTTCTAGGCCAACTGCATTTACTTCAATATTCTGAGACTTATAATCCGCAAATAATGATAAAATTTTAGTCTTTAGATTATCCTTGTCATTATATGTAAAATAAAACCCAGTATTTGTTGATATTATTATTTTCTCCACATCAGAATCAGATGGGCCAATGGCTAAAATTGGAGTTTCAGAAATCAAATATTCAAAAACTTTACCTGGTATTATTGATTTTGTATCCTCAGAATCTATTTCAATTAACAATAATACTTGAGATTTCATTTGATAAGCCAGTGCTTCTTTATGTTCAACATAGCCCATTATATTCATGTATTTATCAAGCTGATGGTACCTCATTGATTGAATTACTTCCTCGCTGACAACTCCAATTAAATTCAATTGAAAGTATTCGGCAAAACCCTCACTTTCAGAAATGATTTCTGAAAGTACTTCCCACAACACCTGCGGATTTCTCTCAGATAATAAAGATCCAATATGTGAGAAGGTAAACTTTTCATCCTTCATATCAATTATTACATTATGAGTATCATAACCATTTGTAATTACCGTAATGGGCTGTTTTGTTTTAGATGAAAACTCGGCTTTAGTATTTTTACTAGTGACAATTATCTCGTCAGCATTGTTCAGTACTCTTGATTCGAGATTTCTATGCTTTTTCTTAGATATAGAAGTTAATTTCAATTCTTTGTGATACCCAATTGTTGTCCATGGATCTCTAAAATCTGCAATCCACTTGACTCCTATTGCGTTTTTTAAAGCTAATCCTATTAAATGCAAACTATGAGGTGGACCTGTGGTAATTATAGAATCAATATCATTTTCTGTAATAAACTTTGAAAGAAATTTCACCGATGGTTTAACCCAATTTTTACGTGCATCAGGAATGAAAAAGTTGCCTCTTATAAAAAGTAATAGTTTTTCTATTACAGATTGTTTCTTTGACTTCGGTATTATCCCTGAGCTTATGTTTTTTGTGCTTTTACTTGAAAATGCACTAGCAAATCGATAGGGTTCTTTAATTGAACGCTTAACTATCTTTATACCCTCTGGTATTTCATTAACTAAAGTCTCATCAACTATTGGGTAACTTGGATTTTCAGGACAAAAAACAAATGGTGTTACATTAAAATCTGCTAAATACTTTACGAATTTTAACCAGCGTTGCACACCAGGACCACCAGCTGGTGGCCAGTAATAGGTAATCACTAAGACTTTCTTTGATGACATTACTATAAACTAAGTATCAATTTTTTTACGTTTAAACTCAAAGAAGAGTCCTAAGAATAACAAAATACCTAAAACTACAGAACTGGCCAATGCAATTTTACTACCTATTTTAACCACTTGAGGCTCAAATTTAAATTCGATTATATGAGTACCTTTTGGTATTGACATCCCTCTTAAAACATAATTTACTCGTTGATGTGGGACTTCTTGACCGTCTATTAACGAAATCCAACCTGGCTGGTAATATATCTCTGAAAATACAGCAAAAGCGCTATTACTATTGTTGGTTTCATACTTTAAGTAGTTAGGTTTAAATTCTATTAACTCTATCGAGGCAATTGAATCTAGTGAATAACTTTCTTTTAAAATATTCGAACTTAATAGTGATTTTTGAATTACTGCCTTCAATTTTGTATCTAAACTATCGAGAGCTTTTATTTCTTCATTAGCAGTTTCAACAATTTCCAATTCCCTAATAAACCAAGCATTACCATTGGTTTCTTTATTTGTATAAGGCAGTACTTGGCCTTGCTCTTCAATGATAATATACTTTGTATTAAGCATGTTTAAGACATTCATGTTGTTTCTATAAACATGAAAATCTAGTAGTTCATTATAACGTCCAAGTTTAGCGGCATGGTAACCAAATAAAGAATTATGGAAATAGGCAGCCTTTCCAGGTTGACTCTGACCTTGGGACGACATGTCCAAGACTCTAAAATGACTTTTATCCCTCAATATATCCTTATCTGCCGTGTTTGCCTGATATGGCATATCAACAATTCGTGCAGATTTAAAATTACTACTATTTACGTATTCTCGATCAACCGAAACCAAATCAAATAGAACTAAAATTACAAACACAATTACAACCTTTTTTTCTGAGAGCTTTTCCTTTAAAAAAAGAAATACGGTTCCTGCGGACAGCAAAACTAAAATCAGCGTTCTTAGGGTATCAGTAGTAAACAATGCTTTTCTATCTTCAATTAATGCGTCTACGAAGTGCTGACCATAAGCCTGAGCATATCTGTCATCGCGTAATCCTTCAAAATCAAAAAGAGAGGATTTAAATAGTAGAAACACAACACAAAGACCTGCCGTAATAATTACTGTGTATTTTAAATACCTTAATTTATCTTCATTTTTTTGAAAGTCATTAAACAAACGTACTAATGCAAAAACACCTAATATAGGTACACATAATTCAAGAATGACCTGTACTGAACTCACTGCCCTAAATTTATTGTACAACGGCACATATTCAATAAAGAGATTAGTAAGGAAATCTAAATTCTTACCGTAGGACAATAGTAATGAAAAAATAGTACCACCAACTAACCACCATTTTAATCTTCCTTTCACTAAAAACAGACCAAGAACAAATAAGAAAATAATTACAGCGCCAACGTAAGCTGGTGCTTCAACTATTGGCTGATCTCCCCAATACATAGGTGCTTCTCTAGATGCTTCTAATGCTTCAATAGGCGATGCACCAAGATTTACATAAGCTTTGTAAGTTGCGCTTTCCTTTCCGATATCTTCCGAATTTCCACCACCCATAAATTTAGGAATGTAAAGATTAAAGGTTTCCCAAATCCCATAGCTGTATTCTGTTATGTATTCGTTAGACAAACCTGTTGAGACCTCCTTTGGTGAACCATCGGGATTAATAGTCAGTTCGCTTTTACCGCGAGTACTTTCCTTAACATATTCTTGAGTGGCCAAAAAGTTGGTAGCATTTAAACCAACAGCAATTATGGTAGCTACAATTAAAATCCCAACAGATTTAAAAAAGTGTGGCACTAGTTTTTTTCTATATGCATCAATGAGATATGTTATTCCTAGTACTAAGACTAACAATAACAGGTAGTAGGTCATTTGAAAATGATTGGCTACAATTTCTAATCCTAGTGCTATTGTGGTTAATAGAAATCCTAAAACATACCTTTTTCTAAAAGTTAATATTATACCTGCCAAAACCATTGGCATGTACGCAATAGCATGTGCTTTAGAATTATGGCCTACACCAAGAATAATTATCAAATACGTTGAAAACCCAAAGGCTAAGGCACCAAAAGCAGCCAATTTAAATTCAACCTTCAAGCTTAATAATAATATATAAAAACCAATAAAATACAAAAAAAGGTAATCTGCAGGTCTTGGCAAAAAGCGTAAGGTTAAGTCTAGTTTCTTTATATAGTTATGTGGGTATTTTGCACCTAATTGATAAGTCGGCATTCCTCCAAACGCACTATTGGTCCAGTAGGTTTCCTCTCCTGTTGATTTTGCAAATTCTTTTTGCTGTTGGGCCATGCCTATATAATGCATGATATCGCTTTGGAAGATTTTTTTGCCCTCCAATACTGGGCTAAAATAAGCCAACGACAAAATAACGAATCCTAGTAAAACAAAAAGATGCGGAAGAAATTTCTTCAAAGAAAACGACATGAATTATGAAAGATTTGAATGATACTGAAAAGTAGTTATTTTTTTGAAAAGAATTTGATATGACTTACTCTATTTCCTCGTAATCTATATATTCTCCTACTTTATCATTTGAATTTTTAGACTTATTCGGCATTTTATCTATTACAGTCTCACCTTCTTTTCTGTGGTCATTCCGACTATTGTTTTGATTTTGAAAACCACCGAATTGATCACCAAATCGTCGCTCTGCCTTCTTAGCAACAAAACGCAAAAGTAATGGAGCAAAAATTCGTGACAATATCTTTAATCCAAAATAGATTAGTAAAATAATTAATATAGTTCTCAATAATCCCATTACCGACGCCGTATATATCATATTATCAAATTCTAATCAAAAATACAATTATCATAATTTATAATACGTTATAATTCCCTAAAAAAACTATAAAATATATATATTTGAATTTAAACAAAAACCAATGAAAATTCTCAGATCACTACTTACCTTACTTATTTCATTTAGTTTTTTTACAGCCTTTGGTCAATATACAGAAGTCATAAATTCCAACAGACCAGGTGTCTCAGAAAGTGCATTCTCTGTTGGCACAGGTATTCTTCAATTTGAAGCTGGAGCATTTACCGTTAAGGAAGAGCATACACCCCTTAACTATGAAGTAGGTGGATTTGGACTTGATTTTTCAATTAGATATGGTGTACTGTTTGAACAACTTGAATTTTCACTTGATGGAATTTACCAGAATGATAAAATAACATTTAACAATGCCGCAATCCCTGTAGAAAACAAAAGATCTAATTTTAAAAATTTTACACTAGGCGCTAAATATTTGGTTTATGATCCTTATAAAAATGCGGAAGACGATAAACCAAATCTGTATAGCTATCATGCAAATAAAAAATTCAAATGGAAATCATTAATCCCTGCTGTGGCAGTTTACGTAGGTGCAAATTATGATAGTGACCCAAACCCATACACAGCAACAAGTGTTGAAGGGTTTAGCTCAAAAGTAATGATAGCAACTCAAAATAATTTTAATGGAGGTTGGGTTTTTGTAATGAATTTAATTCAAGACAGAATCGGATCAGATGATTCAATTTTTCAATACGTTCTGACATTAACCCATTCATTCAATCCTAAATGGGTTATTTTTGGCGAGGCACAAGGCATAAATAGTGATTTTTATGCCGATAACATTTTTAGAGTTGGTGGTGCCTATCTTTGGGATAAAGATTTTCAATTAGATGCCAATATTGCATTTAATACAAAAGATACACCATCAGTATTTAATATAGCATTTGGTGCTTCGTACCGTTTAGATTTTCATAAAGACAAGAAAATTGATAACGGATATTAGACATACCATCTCAACCAACTATATGATTACAGTAAAAGAAGTTTCTTCAAAATCGGGCCTTAGAACCTTTGTCAAATTTCCATTTAAACTATATGAGGACTCAAAATATTGGGTACCTCCAATTATATCAGAAGAAGTAAAAACTTTTAACAAGGAGAAAAATCCTGTATTTAAAGATGCAGACGCGAGGTTTTTCTTGGCTTACAAAGGAAACGAAGTTGTTGGCCGAGTCGCTGCAATAGTAAATTGGTTAGAGATTAAAGGCCAAAAGCAAAAGAAGATGCGTTTCGGTTGGTTTGACTTTATCGATGATTTAGAAGTTAGCAAATCATTGTTGGAAGTTGTTGAGAACATTGGTAGAGAACATAAATTAGACTACGCAGAGGGTCCTGTAGGATTTTCTAATTTAGATAAGGTAGGTGTTATGACTGAAGGATTTGATAGTGTTTCTACTATGATTACTTGGTATAACCATCCATATTATGTTGATCACTATTTTAAGCACGGCTACAAAATAGAAAAAGAATACTCTGAAAGTAAATTTCCATTTAAGAATGTTACGCCCGAAGCCTTTGTAAAGGCTCAGGAGCTTATTAAACGTCGTTATAAACTCAGAGCGCTTAAGTTCACCAGAACTTCGGAAGTGATGCCTTATGCGGATAAAATGTTTGATTTATTCAACGAGAGTTATGCGGTACTTTCGTCATTTGTTGAAATCACAGATATCCAAAAAGAGTATTTCAAGAAAAAGTTTATAAGTTTTGTGAATCCTGAATACATAAAATTTGTGGTAGATGCTGACGACAATCTCATTGGGTTTGCAATTGTTATGCCTCGATTTGCAGAAGCATTACAAAAAGCTAAGGGTAGAATATTTCCGTTTGGCTTTCGACATATATTAAAAGCTAAGAAGAAAAGTAAAGATGTTATTTTCTACCTAATAGGTATTCATCCTGATTACCAAAACAAGGGTATTCATGCAGTTATTTTCAATGAATATTATGAGACGTTTAAAGCAAAAGGTATTGAATTTTGTTACAGAACGCCAGAGTTAGAGGATAATGAGGCAATACATAAAATTTGGAAACATTTTGACACTATGGTATATAAACGACGAAAAACCTTTAAAAAATATTTATATTAAAATGAAAAAGACCTTGCAATACAAGGTCTTCTGTTTTTATGATAATTAAATAATGATTACTCTCCCATTGCAGCGATTAGAGCTGCAGACATTCTTTTATAAGTTCCGTTAGTTAAACGTTCTCTTATTGCGTCAAACGCATCTAAAGTTAGTTTAACATCTTCCAATGTATGGGTTGCTGTAGGTATCATTCTCAATAGAATCAATCCCTTTGGAATAACAGGATAAACAACAATGGAGCAGAAAATACCATGATTCTCTCTTAAATCTCTTACCAATGCCATTGCCTCTGGTATACTACCCTTTAAATAAACGGGGGTAACACAACTTTGAGTTGTACCTATATCAAATCCTCTTTCTTTTAGTCCTGATTGCAATGCGTCTACAATAGTCCAAAGGTTTTGCTTTAACTCTGGCATTGTTTTTAGCATTTCTAGACGCTTTAATGCACCTACCACAAGTTGCATTTGTAATGATTTTGCAAACATTTGAGAGCGCAGATTATATTTCAAATAATCTATTATTTCTTGATCACCAGCTATAAAAGCTCCTGTACTGGCCATCGATTTTGCAAATGTTGCAAAATACACATCAATCTCATCTTGTACACCTTGTTCTTCACCTGCACCAGCTCCTGTGACTCCTAATGTACCAAAACCATGTGCATCGTCAACAAGGAACCTAAAATTAAACTTTTTCTTAAGCTCAACGATTTCCTTCAATCTACCTTGCTCACCTCTCATTCCAAATACTCCTTCAGAAATTACAAGAATTCCTCCTCCAGTCTGCTCAGCCATCTTTGTGGCTCTCTCAAGATTCTTTTCTAAACTAGCAATATCATTGTGCTTGTAGGTAAATCTTTTGCCCATGTGTAAACGAACACCATCAATAATACATGCATGAGCATCAACATCATACACTATAATATCGTCTTTAGCCACTAAAGCATCAATTGTGGACATGATACCCTGGTAACCAAAATTTAAAAGATAGGCTGCTTCTTTATTAACAAACCCTGCAAGTTCATTTTGTAATTGCTCATGTAAGTCAGTATGACCAGACATCATTCTAGCACCCATTGGATAGGCTGAGCCATATTGCTTGGCAGCTTCCGAATCAACTTTTCTTACTTCTGGGTGATTGGCTAAACCAAGGTAATCGTTAATACTCCATGTAATAACTTCTTTACCTTGAAAATTCATTCTATTAGAGATTTGACCTTCTAATTTAGGAAACACAAAATAACCTTCTGCCTGAGACGCCCATTTACCTAAAGGACCCTTATCTCTATAAATTTTCTCAAATAAATCTTTCATTAGTTACGTTTGCCATTAATCGTTTAAATAGTGCTTTCCAATCACATAAATAAACTCTTAAAGTTTAGTTAATTTAATCTTGTCAGTTCGTGCAAAATTAATTAATAATATTATGACAGCATAATTTATTTTTATTGTCTATTCACACTGTTTTCAACATAAAAAAACCTATCACAGTATTACCATGATAGGCTTTATCTATTATTAAAATAAAATTATTTTATATACTCTATTGTAGTATGTACTTCATGCTTACTATCAAAGAATCCTTGATCTTCCATCCATTTATCACTATAGACCTTGCTCATATATCTTGAACCATGATCTGGGAAAACCACAACAACCTTATCAGTTGATTTGAATTCTCCTTCTTCATTTAATTGTTTGATTGCCTGCATCGCGGCACCACTAGTATATCCTACAAAAAGTCCTTCTGTATTAGAAATTTCTCTTGCTGTATGTGCACTTTCTTCATCTGTTACCTTGACAAACTTATCAATTGCATCAAAATCTGTTGCAGTTGGAATTAAATTTTTGCCTAATCCCTCAATTCGATATGGATAAATCTCTTTGTCATCAAATTCTCTGGTCTCATGGTATTTTTTCAATACCGAACCATAGGCATCAACTCCGATTATCTTAATATTAGGGTTTTGCTCTTTCAAATATTTGGCAATTCCTGAGATAGTTCCGCCAGTACCACTACAAGCCACAAGATGTGTTATTTCACCTTCGGTCTGATCCCAAATTTCCGGACCAGTTGTATTGTAGTGTGCATCAATATTCAATTGATTAAAATATTGATTTATATAAATAGAGCCTTTAACTTCTTCATGAAGGCGTTTTGCAACTTGATAGTAAGATCTAGGGTCATCTGCATTAACATGGGCAGGGCAAACATATACTTTTGCTCCCATTGATTTTAACATGTCAATTTTATCCGCAGAAGACTTTGAACTCACCGCAAGAATACATTCATATCCTTTAATTATGCTTACCATAGCGATACTAAAACCTGTATTACCAGAAGTAGTTTCGATTATAGTATCACCAGGAGTTAAAATTCCTTGGCGCTCTGCTTCTTCAATAATGTGTAGTGCTATTCTATCTTTAGAGGAGTGACCTGGATTAAAAGCTTCTACTTTCGCGTAAAAATCACCGTCGAAATCGGCAGTCATCTTGTTTAATTTGATTAAGGGAGTACTGCCAATAAGCTGTAGTACATTATCAAATACATTTTTGTTTTTACTCATAAATGCTATTTATCGCTCACCAATTTAACACATTGATGACCTAAACCTCGCAAAAGTAACATTTTTTTTTAAATCAGCCCCTTATTCCTTCAAGATCTAATAGGAAAGCAAATTCTTCTGCATCTTCTCTTAGACTCTCAAATCGGCCAGAAGCACCGCCATGTCCTGCATCCATATTGGTTCTTAGGTACAGCTGATTAGAATCTGTTTTCATCTCTCTTAATTTGGCAACCCATTTTGTTGGTTCCCAATATTGTACTTGAGAATCATGCAAACCTGAAGATACAAGCATATGAGGGTATTTTTTTGCTTCTACATTGTCGTATGGAGAATAAGATTTCATATAGTCATAATATAACTTATCATTAGGGTTTCCCCATTCATCATATTCACCTGTAGTAAGAGGTATAGCATCATCTAGCATTGTGGTGATAACATCTACAAAAGGAACAGCCGCAATTACTCCATTATATAATTCTGGTGCCTTATTGATAACAGCACCAATTAATAGTCCACCTGCACTACCTCCCATTGCATATAAATGTTTAGATGATGTAAATCTTTTTTTTATTAGCTCAATTGAACAACTTATGAAATCTGAAAATGAATTTTTCTTATTAAGCAACTTACCATCTTCATACCATGGCCTTCCTAGATATTCTCCACCGCGTACATGAGCTATCGCATAAATAAATCCTCTATCTAATAAACTTAGTCTAATAGTTGAAAAATAAGGATCTACTGTAGAACCATAACTTCCATAAGCATATTGCAATAATGGATTTTTTCCATTTTTTTTAATCCCTTTTTTATATACAAGTGAAATTGGAATTTTAGTTCCGTCTTCTGCCTTGGCCCAGATTCTTTCTGATATATAATTTTCTTTTTTGAATTTACCTCCTAAAACTTCCTGTTCTTTTAAAACTTTCTTTGATTTAGTTTTTAGATTATATTCTATAATGGAGGCAGGGGTTGTTAAGGAATTGTATCCATATCTTAAGACATCAGTATCAAATTCGATATTAGTAGTAGTGTAGCATGTATAAGTCTCATTATCAAAAGGTAAATAATAGTCCTCATGATTATCCCAACGTTTTATCCTTATTTGGTTTAAGCCATTGCTCCGTTCACTAATTACCAAATAATCCTTAAAAATATCTATGTTTTCAATTAAAACATCATTTCGGTGAGATACTACATCTTTCCATTTTTCAATGGAAGTATCATGTATTGAAGTTTTCATTAATTTGAAGTTGGTAGAATTGTCTTTATTAGTCAGGACGAAAAAATGATCCTTGTAATGAGAAATACTGTATTCTACACCTCTTATTCTTTTCTGAAATAATTGAAACTTACCCTCTGGTTTATCAGTATCTAAAAAATGATATTCGTTAGTTAATGTACTGTAACAAGCAATGATGATATATCTTCTTGATTTGGTCTTGTAAACTGTAACACCAAAGGTAGTATCACCTTCTTCAAATAACAAGTCATCCTGATTATCTCCAAGCTTGTGCTTGCAGATTTGATGTGCTCTTAAGGTAACTTGATCCTTCTTTGTAAAGAAGATTGTTTTATTATCATTTGCCCAACTGGATGAACCAGTTGTGTTATCCATTGAATCCTTAAGAATCTCTCCAGTAACTAAATTTTTTATATGAATAGTATATTGACGTCTGCCCGTTAGATCAATTCCATAGGACACCAATTTATTGTCTGGACTAATACTTATACCAACAATTTTGAAATAATTATGTCCTTCTGCCATTTCATTGCAATCAAAAAGGAGTTCCTCAGGGTTAGCTAGAGAATCTTTTTTTCGAGTATAAATAGGATAATCTTTATCTTTCTCAAATTTTGTAATATACCAATAACCATTGTATTTATAAGGCACAGACGAATCATCTTCTTTTATTCTAGCCTTCATTTCTATGAATAAACTTTCTTGAAATTCCTTTGTATGAGACATTTGCGCATCACAATAATTATTTTCAGCCTTTAAGTAATCAATTACCTCTTTATTTTCTCTATCATTCATCCAAAAGTAGTTATCGATTCGCACATCACCATGCATTTCTAATCTCTGTGGCTTTTTTTTCGCTATTGGATAAATTGAATTTGATTTCTTTAACATTGCTTTAAAATTATTTAGACTAGAAAAGTTGAGCAATTTACTAATTTTGTACTCCACAATATAAAATTGAAGAATATGTTTGGAGATATGATGGGTATGATGAATAAACTTAAAGAAGCCCAAAAGAAAGTTGAAGAAACAAAAGAGCGTTTAAATACAGTACTTCTTGATGAGTCGAGCAATGACAATAAACTCTCTGTTACGATTACTGCAAACCGTACTATAAAATCATTAAGAATAGACGATGAACTACTTGAAGACAAAGAAATGCTTGAAGATTACTTAATCTTAACTTTAAATAAAGCAATAGAAATGGCTTCAAAAGTCAATGAAGCTGAATTAGCTGCTGTTGCAAAAGAAGGCATGCCAAATATACCAGGAATGGATATGTTTAAATAAAAGGAGACTAAAATTTTAGACTCTTTAAAATTTTTAAATGAGAATCGTGCATGTCATCTGTATAATCTAAATGCGTAACCATCCTTAATTTGTTGCTACCCATACCTATTATATGAATATTATTTTCAGTTAAAGTAATTAAAAAGTCTTTTTCGCTTACAGAATCATTTAGTTCAAAAATTATGATATTTGTTTCAATAGGTTCGACCTTTTTAACAAAGGTTAATGATTCTAAAACTTCACCTATTTCTTTGGCTTTTATATGGTCTTTCCTGAGACGCTCAATGTTGTTATCTAGAGCATATAATCCTGCTGCCGCCAAATAGCCAACTTGGCGCATACCACCACCAAATATTTTTCTTATTCTAATGGCATGTTGCATCAACTCTTTATTTCCTATTAAAACAGATCCAATAGGACAACCTAGACCTTTGCTCAGACAAACTGAAATGGTATCGAATAATTCACCATATTGTTTTGGTTTATGATTTAAAGCTACTAACGCATTCCAAAGTCTTGCACCATCTAAGTGATATCCAAGATTATGTTTATGAGCTACTGCCTTAATTTTCTTAAGTTCTTCAAAATCCCAACATGCACCACCACCCTTATTGGTTGTGTTTTCTACCTCAATTAACGAGGTTAACGGACTATGATAAAAATCCGGTGGGTTTATAGATGCTTCTGCTTGTTGAGCTGTAAACATTCCTCTATCCCCGTCTATTAATTTACATGATATACCACTGTTAAATGATGCCCCTCCACCTTCATAATTATATATATGGGCATATTTATCACATATGACTTGTTCTCCTGGGTTTGTATGTAATTTAAGTGCTGCCTGATTAGCCATACTTCCAGTAGGGAAAAACAGAGCCTTCTCCATCCCAAACATATTTGCTAGCTTTTCCTCCAAGGCATTAATCGTAGGATCCTCTTTATATACATCATCTCCAACTTCTGCGTTTATCATGGCATTTAACATGCCTTTAGTAGGTTTGGTAACTGTATCACTACGTAAATCTATAGTCATTTTTATAATTGTTTCTTCAAAAATACTTCAAATTTGAATAATAAAATAGATTCAATTTGCATCCAAGTTTTATAATTCATAAAATCATGACAATATTGATTATTAAGCTCATACCGTACAAGTAGTTTTAAATTTTTCAATGACTATTTATCCAATAAAAAAGAAATTTATATATTAATTCCTTTTCCACCTAAATAGTATTTTTACATCCTACTTTCTAAATATCTTTTGAATTAATATGTTCTTTGTGCGCCAAACAAATTTATAAAGCATAGGCATAGGATCTCTCAGAGCAAAACTAATAGGCGTATTTTTCCAAATGTAACTAGTGTTAATGATAAAAAATGGGTTCGTTTTCAAACGTTTAATCAAACCTTTTAGGTTTAAATAAGTTATTTTGTCAGCCTTTTGAATTTTAAAATTATGATTTAAAGTTGATAAACAATATAGATAAGGAAAGTTTACACCAGCCATTGCGGATGCTTCAATATTTTCCCAGAATCTCGTGTTTATTTCAATAATCTTAAATGTGCTAATATCAATGTCATACCTACAATCAATATTTGCTACACCTGACCAGTTAAGGCTTTTCATTAATTTTTTTATTATTTGGAGTAATGCTTCTTCTTCAACAAAAGAAAAACTTAATTGAGGCGTTAATTTTCCTTTCTCGCTGAAATGCGCTTTCTGAATTGAGTATGCTATTATATCTCCATTTTTACAAAGAACATTACAACAAATATCATAACCTTCAATAAAGTTTTGAAAAATAGTATTACAACTAAATGTGTGTGATTTAATATATTCAAATATATCTTTATTTTCACTTAATACTTCTATTCCTTGACCCGCTCCAAAACCCTCAACTGGCTTAGCAACAACGGGAAATGTCAATTCCGCTAATTCTATTGGCTTATTTGGTTCAAGGATTACACTTTGAGGACAGGGCAAATCATTAGCTTTAAGATGACGATATAACGAATCCTTATTTCTTGCTGATTCAAAATTTGGAAAAGTTGGCAAAGAGCAAAGTTTATCTTTTTCTTTTAGTTTGTTCTTGTTTTTAATAATTCTGTTAAATCCAACTTCAAATACAGGCATGATAACATCAATATCATTCTTCTCAACTTCGTAATTAATGTTATTAACCCAATCTCTATCGTTTGAATCTGGATAAAAAACATAGCTCTTGATGTATCTAGAATATTTCATATAATAATGCCGTCTTGATGACATAACATATACTTCTACATTTTCAACAAGTGACAAACAATTAATAACAGATAATAATCTAGGGCTTTCCCCATCTGGAATCAATACTGTAATTTTTTTATTGAAATTCAAATACATGTAAGAACAAATTAAGTATACAACATTTCGAATAATAATTTTATTGAATTACTAAGAGCTTGCTAATTAACAATCTAAATACAGAAAAACTTTTATTTAACTCTCTTATTTTGGTTACTATCCTTAAAATAATTTTTACAATATTTTAATAATCGATAACAAATTAATTTATAAAAATTCGCAATTGGATCTTTTAAAACAAATCTAAAAGCGGTATTGTTCATTATATAGTTTATGTTAAAGACAAATAATGGATTATTTTTAATTTTTTTTAATAAACCATGTAAAGTAAGAAATGAAATAAACTTGACTTTAGGGTTTTCAAATTCTATTTTAAGACTAGTTAAGCAATACAAATATGGAAAGTTAATTCCAGCTAATGCAGATGCCTCAGTTGTCATCCAAAATCTAGGATTTATCTCAAGTATCTTAAATTTAGAATCCTTCTCATCAAACATCAAATCTATATTTGCAATTCCAGACCAATTAAGACTTTTCATTAGTTTTCTGGTCGCATCAATAATTAGATCTTCTTCAACAATATCTAGACCTATTTGCGCAGAAAACTTTTTATTACTAAATAGATTGCCTTTTTGAATAGTATAAGTCAAAATATCTCCATTGAGACATAGCACGTTACATCCTATATCGTAACCACGAATAAACTCTTGGATAATAGTTTTTCCAGCAGGTTTAGAACAATTATAATAGTTTTTCAAACCTTCTCCATCTTGAAATAACTGTATCCCCCTTCCATCGCCTAAGTTTTCTACTGGTTTGACAATTACTGGGTATTCAATTTCAGAAAAATTCGGTAATTTATTTTGTTTAACTACTTGGCTATTAGGACATGGTATACTATTGGCTTTCATGTGATAATATAAAAGCCCCTTATCATTAGCTGTATTGAAATCACTTAATGCTGGCAAAACACAAAGTTTATCCTTATTTTTTAATAACTTTTGATGTTTTATTATTCTTTTAAATCCATTTTGAAAAATTGGGATAATAATATCTATATTATTTTTTTCAACCTCATGATTTATTCTGTTAAGCCATTCCTCATCACTAGAATCAGTAAAAAAAATATATTCCTCTACAAAAAAAGAATACTTCATGAAATCTGATTTATTGCTCGAGATTACAAAAATCTTAATATTTTTAACTAAGCTTAAACAATTAACTACAATCTGTAAAAAAGATGATTCTCCATCAGGAATAAGCACAGAAATTGATTTTGACTTTGATTTCATGCAATTAGTCATTAAACAAAAATCCTGGTGAGTTTATCATATTTTGAATGAATAATTCCAGATTTATAATTAATGTGTTTTTTAGTATCCAAATCATAATTATCTATAATCCAGTCAACATAAACGGCTGTAATATTAGCCCCTGCTAAATGCGAAAATGGGTAACCTCCTCCAAATCTCAAGTTTATATCTAAAATAAAAATCTTTTTATCTTGAACTATTACATCAACATCAGCAAGACCAAGATGCATCAAGTTTTTAGATATTTGTTTCCCAACATCAATTAGTGACTTATCAATTACAGAAATTGCCATATCAGTCTCGCCATTTCGCATAGATAGTTTTTCTCTAGCAAAACAGGCGAAAAATTTAGAATTAAAATTATTAACTATGTCTAGCCCAAATTCTTTACCCTCAACTTTTTCTTGGATTAAAACATTATTTTTAAAGGATAAAGCTGTACTATCATTAATTGAATTAGCTTTTTTTATTTGAATGCATTTTATTTTATAAAAAAGTTTTAACTCTTCAACTGTTTCAGCTAACTCAACACCTTCAGATCCACTTCCAATCATAGGTTTGATTACTACTGGGAAGTTTAAAATATTGTTATCTATATCATTCAGTGCATCTTCTAACTTAAGATAAGACTTTGGTGAATTAAGACCAATTCTATTAATAAAGTTATGACATTTCCATTTATCAAAAACGATAGAAACTATTTCTTCAGTTGGTACAATAACTTTAGTTCCTAAACTTTCAAGATATTTTTTGTTTTTAGATAAAACCAATAGCTCATAATCATTCAATGATATAATTACTTTTACCGAATATTTTTTGATGATTTCTACAATATCTTCAATATATTCTTGTTGATTGAAGCTTGATACACAAATAGACACATCAGCATCTGAAAATGCTGTGGCAAATTTATTTGAATCGGCAACAATTATCATTCCCCTATCTTTTAATGCAACTTTGAAATAATTGATTAGGTAGTTACGCCGTCCTGCAGAAGTAATTAATATATTAAATCTCATCAACTTTTGAATTATGCTTTTTACAATTTCGTCTTGATACGTCTAAATCATCTATGACATTCGAAGTCTCAAAATCAACATCTTGATTAGAAAAGATTTTATTAATTGTTTTAAGAATTATAATTAAATCATTCTTAAATGATATATTATTAACATATTGAATATCTAATGAAAATTTATCATCCCAATCTAAACTATTTCTACCTGAAATCTGAGCTAATCCCGTAATGCCAGGCTTTACACTGTGTCTTATAGATTCTTCTAAGGTGTAAAAAGGAAGATATCTTACTCTTAAAGGTCTGGGGCCAACAAAACTCATATCCCGCTTGAGAACATTAATTAACTGAGGTATTTCATCTAATGAATATTTTCTTAAAATTAATCCAACTCGAGTAACTCTATGGCTATTTGGCAACAAAAGCCCTTTTGAGTCTTTTTTGTCTGTCATAGTTTTGAATTTTATTATTTTAAATATTTTTTCATTTTTACCCGGTCTTTTTTGAATAAAAAATACTTTTCCATTATTATCTAATAGAAGAATAATAATTAATAAAAGTATTGGTGGTAATAAAATGATTAAACACATAAAAGCAAGAATGAAATCTAAAACATCCTTTATGAAATTTCTATAAATAATTTTCAAAATATGGTATAAATTTACTTTTTGTTTGATTTAGTTTTGTGTTGTAAAAAATTAATTGGAGAAATAAGAATTATAAATAACAGAAAGGATAAAACTAATGATTATAAGTACAAATACCACTTCCAATGGGTGAACCGTCTGGTATTTTCGGTGAAGGTATTATTTTGAACTTTTCTGGATGTGATTTAAATTCAATAATCAATTTCAAATATTGATTAGCATAAGGAACAAGCTTTTTCTTGTCATTAAGAAACGAACTGAGATTATTAATCACTTCATTAGATTTAGCTTGAACCTGAAAAAATGAGTTATTATTCACTGCTAGATTCATAATGTATTTCAACACATTAATGTTTATTTGGTGCTGCACTTCTGAAAAATAACTGTCCTCATGTTTGATGCCAAATGTAGATTGAATTAACGCATTCAAAACATTGTGTAATGAGAGTTGATTTTCATCTAAACTATTTTGAATAACTAGCCTATTTGCGCGTTCTGGATGTAAAAGTAATTTCAAAGTCATATCACTTGCAGTATTTACTGCGCTAAATGGATCAAATGCCACTCCAGTTTGACTTTGAAACGATTCACGTGTTCGATTAAAACCATATGCTCTCGGCGGAAACATAGAAAGTTTATTCTTAGGAATGGCAAGCGTTTCAACTCTTAAAGTATTAATTATAGCATTTAAAGTCTGTTCTTGTAATTTTTTATCAACACTTTTTGTAGTGAATTGCCCATCGCTTTTCACAGCATAATTATAATCTAATCCACCAATAACTTTCGTCGCCGCTTCAACTTGATATCTGTGATAAAAATATAAAGGAACAAACACATCTTCTAAAACAGAATATGGCTCAAAACTTTTAATATTGTTACTAGAAAAATTACGTATTGCTAATTCCCGCACTTTCATCACTTCTGATAGCTCTTGATGTGGGAATTTACCATTATCCCATAAATGGGCAAATGCATGAGCCCCACCAATAGCTCGCGCATCGCTATCGGAGATAAAACGTAAACCATCATTCTTGGCTTTTTCTAAAATATCATTCAAAGCCTCAGTTTCATTTATTGTTTTATCAAATTCAGAATAACTATAAGCAGTCGTTATTTTATCCCACTCTCCTATCCCTTTATCATAAGCATCGCTAAAATCAATAATATTGTTCTTTACAACAACATTTGGGTGTGGATAATCCATTACAGAAGCCCTATCATTAGTGCTCGAGGCAAAATTATGAGTAAACCCTAGGGTATGTCCAATTTCATGAGCACTCAATTGTCGTATTCTTGCCAATGCTAATTCTAACATTGGTTCATAATTATCATCACTTAGAGCATACGGATTATTCATTAAAGCCTGGGCGATCATAAAATCTTGACGAATACGCAAACTTCCTAAGCTAACATGACCTTTTATAATCTCGCCTGTACGAGGATCAACTACACTTGCCCCATAACTCCAGCCTCTGGTACTCCTATGTACCCACTGTATAACATTGTATCTACAATCCATTGGATCAGCGCCTTCAGGCAACATCTTCACTCGAAAAGCATTTTTGAAGCCTGCTAATTCAAATGCTTCATTCCACCATCTACCGCCTTCTAAAAGCGCAGACCTAATAGGCTCTGGTGTTCCTGGATCTAAATAATAAACAATTGGCTCTTTCGCTTCACTTTTTGCCAAATCTGGAAATTTCTTCTCTAACCTATGACGAATAATAAAGCGCTTTTTGATATTTTCTTGAATAGGTGTTGCATAATCCATATAAGAAATTGATATGGCTCCACTTCTTGTGTCAAAAGCCCTTGGCTTATAGTTATTATCTGGCAACTTAATAAATGAATGGTGTTGAATAACAGAAACAATTGAAGGCGTAGGTGTTACAGTTTTCAGGTTTTTCCCTATTGGTTGCCCCGTATAGGTTATCAGAGCTTCAAATTCCACATTTTCAGGAAAGGCTTTGGTAGTATTCAATTCTATAGCACTTCTCGTCTTATCTAACTTAAAATTACCTTCATTTTTACTTTTTAATCTGTTTATAACACCATGGGTATCCTGCATTAGAAATGGTGTAAAATCAACAATATAACCATCAGTATCGGAAAGTATTTTAAAACCAAACAAGACAGATTTGGCAAAAGCTTGTTCAATACTTTTCCGTTCTAACTCATTCTCAGTGTTGGCACGATACTTTAAATTTGGTTGAATCAATAACAATTTATGGCCGGCTTTTTGAAAATAAACCAGTCGCTCATTACCTAGTTGACCACGATCTAACCCTATGTCATTGCTACCAATACCAGAGGCAAGAGAATTTACATAGAGAAATTCTTTATTTAAATTTTCAACTTTTAAATAAATCTTATCCGTACTTTCTTCATAATAAAAATCAAAATAGCCATCGAATGCTTGTAAATTCTTTTTGTTTAAAATTTGAGCATTCACTAAATCCGAAACTATGAAGAGAAGAATAAGAACATTTTTCATAATAGTTAATTTATAATATGATTTAATCTGTAAAACTATTTTTAGTTTAAAAATATACTTCTAAGTATTTCATCTTGAAATTTTCCAAAAAGAGGTCCATTAGTAATCTGATGAATGTCAATACCTTGTGCATAGGTGTTATATTCAATAAAAACAGGAGCGTCATTGATATCTAGTGCTATATCCCAAGATACAATTTTAAAATAGGGTATTTTAGAATGGAGTGCTTTTACCATATTCGTAACTTTAGGAAAATTTGGTATTAAAATTCCATCTAATTTTAAGCCTGATGGTGATGTATTTGTTATTTCTCCATTCTCTTTGTAGCTATTAGATTTCAGATAACCCGTGTCTCCCACACCACAAATCGATCCTCCTTTACCATAATTATCAATTCTAGAGTCTTTACCTCCCATTCTTAAAACTGTAGATAGAATAACCACATCATTGTTACGAAAAAAAGAAAGAACTCTTAAAGTATTTAAAGAAGTAGGATTTAATTCCTTTAATATTTTACATTGATCTAATATTTCTTGAATTATAAAGTCTTTTTTGTATAATTCAAAAAGATCATTAATTTTTAAATTTTTATAGTTTGTAGTAGACTTTTTTACTTTAAAAAAATTAATCATTTTACCACCTCCAGACCTGATACTCGGCTTTATTATAAGCTCTTCTTTTTGATTATTTAATATACTTATTGCCTGATTAAGACTTATTAATTGATTATTTGAATAAAAATATCCATTAATATTTTTAATGATATATTTTGGTTGTGAAAAGTTTACAAACAATCTATCATATAAATTTTTATCCAACAATGCCGGCCATTGTACTGAATTATTAAATTTAGGTAAAATTACAGAGTGAAATATATCATCGGGTATATAATTTTCATAAAATTGTCCTGTTATTGATGTATAATATTGATGAGCGTATGTGTTTTTTAATTTAATACCATAAAAATTGAAGAATCTTATTGCTTTTATTTTATTTCCATTTGACAATTTTTTTGCTTTTGTCAGAGCTATTAAGTTTTTTAAAAAAATAATCCAATTTTTTTTTGAATTGTAGATAATTAAATTCTTTTTAATTGCATTAAAAGGCTTTATAATTTTGTTTTTTATATGGTAATACATGATATGTAAATGATAGCTTTTTATCAGTTACTAAACTACCAACAATATTTAAAGTTTAGTAAAAAAGTATTTAGAATCTTAATAATTAATTTAATTCCAATTAAAATTCATAAATAAAGTCAATACTGATTAATCATGAATATATTAATTTTACAAAAAAACAAAAAATGATAACATCAGATCACATTAAAGATCTAAATACGCGCCTAGCTAAGCTAAGGCAATATCTTTGACTTAGATGCTAAGTTAATAGAAATTACCAACGAGGAAGAACAAACCTTCGATCCAAATTTTTGGAACGATTCAAAAAAAGCTGAGCAAGTGATGCGTTCTTTAAGAGAAAAGAAAAGCTGGGTTAAGGATTTTGAAACTGCAAATACGTTGTGTGAAGACCTTGAGGTCATTTACGAATTCTACAAGGAAGATGAGGCTCCAATGGAAAACGTTGAAGCTCGATTTAGCAAGGCGATAGAAGCCATTGAAAAGCTCGAATTTAAAAATATGCTTTCAGAAGAAGGTGATAGTCTTAGTGCGGTTTTGCAAATTACAGCAGGCGCAGGTGGGACGGAAAGCTGTGACTGGGCCAGTATGTTAATGCGTATGTACTTGATGTATGCAGAGAAAAATGGATATAAAATAAAAGAATTAAACCATCAAGAAGGAGATGTTGCTGGTATAAAAACAGTAACATTGGAAATAGAAGGCGACTACGCTTTTGGTTGGTTAAAAGGAGAAAATGGAGTTCATCGCTTGGTAAGAATTTCCCCTTTCGATAGTAATGCTAAACGTCATACAAGTTTTGCTTCAGTATACGTTTATCCTATGGTTGATGATTCTATTGAGGTTGAAATAAATCCAGCTGATATTGAAATTACAACAGCTCGTTCAAGTGGGGCGGGAGGACAAAATGTAAATAAGGTTGAAACAAAGGTTCAACTTTTGCATAAGCCAACCGGAATTCAGATTCAGTGTTCAGAAACCAGATCTCAACACGATAATCGCGCACGAGCTTTACAAATGTTAAAATCTCAGTTGTACGAGATTGAACTACAGAAACAAATGGCGCAAAGAGATGATATTGAAGCTGGCAAGATGAAAATTGAATGGGGAAGCCAAATTAGAAACTATGTGATGCATCCATATAAATTGGTGAAAGACGTCAGATCTGGTCACGAAACCGGTAATATTGATACTGTAATGGACGGTAATATTGAGCCGTTTTTAAAATCTTATCTTATGATGATGGGACAAAAAGAAGAAGATAATAACACTATATAAATGAACAAGATAGATACCGTTATTTTTGATTTAGGAGGTGTTCTAATCGATTGGAATCCAGAGTATGTCTATTTGGATGTATTCAAAGGAAATCACCAGAAAATGAAATGGTTCTTTGATAACATCTGTACCAACGATTGGAATGAAAATCAAGACGCAGGCTATCCTCTACAACTAGCAACTGAAGAGAGAGTAGCCATGTTTCCAGAACACGAAGAAATAATTAGAATGTATTACGGCAGATGGGTTGAAATGCTTGGAGATTCAATTGAAGGATCTGTAAAAATATTAAGGGCGTTAATAGATAATCCAAATTACAAAGTAGTTGCATTAACTAATTGGAGTCATGAAACTTTTCCAATAGCATTGGACCGTTTTGATTTTTTACATTGGTTTGAAGGCATTGTTGTTTCTGGTGAAGAAAAAACAAGAAAACCATTTAAAGATATCTATGAAATAACCTTGAATAGGTTTAATATTACGGCACAAAATTCAATTTTTATTGATGACAATCTAAGAAATATTGATGCTGCGAAAGAATTAGGTATAAATGGCATACATTTTGAAAACCCTAAAGCATTGATTAAAGAATTAAGTAACTACGCAATCAACATTTAAAATGATAACTATTTATCACAACCCACGATGTAGAAAATCTAGAGAAGGTGTTTCAATTATCGAAGCATCTGGTAAACCTTTTGACATTGTTAAATATTTAGACAATAAAATACGTAAGTCTGAGTTAAAAGATATTCTTAAGAAACTTGATATTTCACCAATTGAATTAATTAGGAAGAATGAAGCAATTTGGAAATCAGAATTTAAGGGGAAATCTTTATCTAATGATGAATTAATTGAAATAATGATTGCTAATCCAAAGTTAATTGAGCGACCAATCGTTGTAAATGGTGATAATGCCGTAATAGGTAGACCACCAGAATGTATTAATAGAATTATATAATCTAATTAAAATGAATAAAACAGTTGTAGCTATAGTATTCCTTTTTTTAAGTCTTAATGTTCTAAGTCAAACCAGAAGAGACCGAATGGGAAACCCACAAGTTAATAGAGAACCTACCGAGCAAGAAATTGCTAAACGAGAACGCGAAATCGAACAACGAAAACAAGAATATATTTCTAATTTTTTAACAACACTTGAAGCAGATGAATTCCAACAGGTAATAATAAGACAGCACCTCAATTCTTATTATGATGCAAAATTAGCTGTACTTAAAACACCTTTTGAACGCAGTTTTGATAGAGCAAATGCCATTAAACATCTTGAAAACACTCATTTTGAAGAATTGAAGACTTTGATTTCAGAAGGTGACATGAATAAAATTCAAGACATGATTGAGGGCGATTTTGATGAAAAGGCTGTAAAGAAAGAGAAGAAAAAGAAAAAGAAGAAGACGAAAAAGAAGAAAAAGGGTTAAATTTAAATACTCAGCTACAGCGAAAAGTAAATTTCCTAGATCACAAATCCTTAAAAAGAATTGATGTTGTGTTACCTGTGAACAATGTAGCATTAAAAATTGTGAGGTGAGACAAGTTCCAGCAACTCAGTTAGTGTCTAAAGAAAAAGAAGCTAAAACTACTGCTGTAATTAAACAGATTACTGAACGCTACAGTTTAATCACTTAAAAAAGTGTTTAGATTGTCAAACCTTATGTCATTAAAATCTGAAATAACTAAATCTGCATTCGAATAATCCTGCCCAGATGAGTGAGAGCTTTTAAAGCCAATACAGTAAATATCAGCATCATTAGCTGCTTTAATGCCATTTGTGGAATCTTCAATAACTATACATTCAGTCTTTAAGAAACCTGTAAATGCAGATGCTTTTATAAATATCTCAGGATGTGGCTTTGATTTCTTTAAATCAGCACCACTAAATTTTCCAGTGAAATATTGGTTTAAATCAAACCTTTTAAAAACCCTTTCAATATTAGGCATTGAAGCAGAAGATGCAACCACTAACTTAATGTTATTATTGTAATAATCTTGGATTAATTGCAATACACCATCGATTAGCTTTAAGTCCTTATCATGTTCAAATAAATATTTAAAATGCTGACGTTTAAGTTCAACTAAATATTCAGGTGCAAAGTCTAAATTGAAATGATCGACCAATCGTCTGCAAATATCAATTGTAGATTGCCCAGTGAATGATTCATACAAATCTTCATCAACATTAATATTAACATCTCCAAACATCTTATGATAGGCCTTATAGTGTAAAGGTTCAGTATCTGCAATAACACCATCCATATCAAAAAGAACAGCTTTAAGCATAGGTTTCTGATTTGCGGCGAATATAAAAACTTAAATATGAAAAAAGCATCAAACCACAATTTGATTTGATGCTTAATTTAAAGGTTTAGAATATTAGATAGGTCTAAACAACATTGTCCATAATATCTTGAACCACCTCAGGATTCAACAAAGTACTCGTATCCCCTAATTTGCTTGTGTCATTTGATGCTATTTTTCTTAATATCCTTCTCATGATTTTACCAGATCTTGTTTTAGGCAAGCCAGAAGTAAACTGAATTTTATCAAGCTTTGCAATAGGGCCAATACGATCGGAAATCAGTTGGTTTATTTCTTTTCGAACATTTTCATGAGAACGTCCTTCTCCTGTATCTTTCAAAGTAATGTAACCATAAAGCGCATTACCCTTAACATGATGAGGGAATCCGACAATTGCAGATTCGGCAACAGCATTATGCTCATTGATGGCATCTTCGATTGGTGCAGTTCCTAAATTATGACCGGAAACAATAATTACATCATCAACTCTACCTGTTATTCTATAGTAACCAACCTCATCTCGCAAGGCACCATCTCCAGTAAAATACATGTTTTCAAAAGCAGAAAAATAGGTGTCTTTATAACGCTCATGATTTCCCCAAATAGTTCTCGCCATTGATGGCCAAGGAAATTTTATACACAATCTACCGTCTACTTGATTGCCTTTTATCTCTTGTCCATTTTCATCCATAAGAGCTGGCTGAATACCAATAAATGGCAATGTTGCATATGTTGGTTTTGTTGGTGTAGAAAAAGGAATAGGTGTTATCATAATTCCTCCTGTTTCCGTCTGCCACCAGGTGTCTACTATTGGACTCTTCTTCTTTCCTACATTATCATTATACCAATGCCATGCCTCTTCATTTATCGGTTCACCTACTGAACCAAGTACTTTTAAAGATGATAAATCATATTTATCAACTAATTCCGTACCATGCTTCGCTAATGCTCTAATAGCCGTTGGTGCCGTATAGAACTGATTAATTTTATGTTTTTGTACTATTTCCCAAAAACGTCCAAAATCAGGATAGCTAGGTACACCTTCAAACATTACTGTGGTTGCACCATTAGCCAGTGGACCATAAACTATGTAACTATGTCCAGTAATCCAACCTATATCAGCGGTACACCAATACACATCTTCCTCTCTATATTGGAATACATTTTTAAAGGTATATGCCGCATACACCATGTAACCAGCTGTTGTGTGCATCATACCTTTTGGCATACCAGTGGAACCCGACGTGTAAAGAATAAATAATGGGTCTTCAGCATCCATTTCAACAGCAGAATATTCCTGAAAAGCATTATCTAAAAGTTTTTGTAGCCAATAGTCCCTCCCCTCTTTCATATGTATGTCAGAATCTATACGTTTTGCAACTAGAACGGTTTTAACTCCTAAGCAATCTTCTAAAGCCTCATCTACAATACCCTTTAAATCAATAGTTTTAGCACCGCGATAAGAACCATCTGAAGTGATAACCATTTTAGCATCACAATCATTAATTCGAGTTGATAGTGCTGTTGAAGAAAAACCAGCAAAGACCACTGAATGTATAGCGCCAATTCTAGCACAAGCCAGCACTGAAACGGCAAGTTCTGGTATCATTGGTAAGTAGATACAAACACGATCACCCTTTCTTATGCCCTTATCATGAAGCACATTGGCAAATTTACAAACACGTTGATGCAGGTCTTTATATGTAATGTGCTCAGCTGACTCATTTGGGTCGTTAGGCTCAAACAATATAGCTGTTTTATCACCTCTTGTATGTAAATGTCTATCTATACAATTTTCGGTTATATTAAGCTTTGCGCCTTCAAACCATTTTATTTCTGGTTTACTAAAATCCCAGCTGAGGACGTTTTCCCATTTTTTGCGCCAAACAAAATGTTCTTCAGCAATTTCTTCCCAGAATTCTTCAGGGTTTCTTACTGATTTTCTATAAACCTGAAAATACTCTTCAAAATTCTTAATGTGGTAATTACTCATAATAAATCTAATGTTGAATAGCTTCTTTGGCACCGCTTGGGATTCTTATATCTTCAACAATTTTTTGAACCTCTTCAGGTGGTGCTTTAGTGAGCTTCATTATTATAATTGATATTATAAAATTAAGCATCATCGCAATAGTACCAAAACCTTCTGGTGAAATTCCAAACCACCATTCGCTCTTATCAGGTAATTGTGAGTCAAACCAACCGAGTTTGTATTTGATCATGTAAAGCAACATACTTATAATACCTACCAACATACCTGCAATAGCACCTTCCTTATTCATTCGTTTGTAAAAAATACCCAATATTATAGCAGGAAAGAAAGATGCCGCTGCCAAGCCAAATGCTAAAGCAACAACGGCAGCTACGAAACCTGGAGGGTTTATGCCAAAATAACCAGCAATACACACAGCACCAACAGCAGATAAACGCGCTACAACAAGTTCTTCTTTTTCAGAGATTGAAGGTTTTATAATTTTCTTAATTAAATCATGAGATATAGAAGATGAAATCACTAGTAATAATCCTGCAGCAGTAGATAGTGCAGCAGCTAAACCTCCTGCCGCCACTAAAGCAACAACCCAATTAGGCAGTTTGGCAATTTCAGGGTTTGCCAAAACCATGATATCTCTATCGATTGTTAACTCATTTTTTGAAGTATTAGCAACATAAGAAATTAATCCATCTTTATTTTTATCATCAAATGAAATTAGCCCTGTAGTCTCCCATTTCTTAAACCATACAGGCACTTCAGCATAAGGTTGATTGGAAACCGTTTCAATCATATTTGTTCTTGCAAATGCTGCAACTGCTGGCGCTGTAGAGTATAAAATAACAATTAACAATAATGCTATACCTGCTGATTTACGAGCATCTTTAACACGCTTTACGGTAAAAAATCTAACAATGACATGAGGTAAACCAGCTGTACCTATCATCAAAGCTAATGTGATTGCAAAAATATCTATAGTCGATTTTGAACCCTCTGTATATTCAGCAAAACCAAGTTGGTTACTTAAGTCATCTAACTTATCTAACAAATAAGTTCCTGAACCATCACTTAATTCTGAGCCAAATCCTAATTGTGGAATTGGGTTACCAGTCACTTGAATGGAGATAAAAATTGCAGGCACCATGAAAGCAAATATTAATACACAGTATTGTGCTACTTGTGTGTATGTGATACCTTTCATACCGCCAAGCACTGCATAAAACAAAACAATGAGCATTCCTATGATGACGCCAGTATTAATATCAACTTCAAGAAATCTTGAAAATACAATACCGACTCCACGCATTTGTCCTGCCACATATGTAAATGAAACTAACAAAGCACACATCACAGCAACAATTCGTGCTGTTTTAGAATAGTACCGATCACCAATAAAATCTGGAACTGTAAATTTCCCAAACTTACGAAGGTAAGGCGCTAGCAACAATGCAAGCAAGACGTAGCCACCTGTCCAACCCATTAAATATACCGCTCCATCAAAACCTGCAAAAGAAATAATACCAGCCATAGAAATAAAAGAAGCAGCACTCATCCAATCAGCTGCCGTTGCCATACCATTTGCAAGTGGTGACACTCCACCTCCTGCAACATAAAATTCTTTGGTTGAGCCTGCTCTAGACCAAATAGCAATTCCAATATAGAGCGCGAATGTGATTCCAACTAAAATGTATGTCCAATTTTGAACATCTAATTTGGCTATAAGTAGAAGTTTATTTATCATAACCGTATTTTTCATCAAGTTTATTCATCAGCCTTACATATATAAAAATCAATATCACAAAAACGTACATTGAGCCTTGTTGAGCAAACCAGAATCCGAGTTTGAATCCACCAATCTTAATTTGATTCAATTCATCTTTAAACAAAATCCCAGCACAATAAGACACAATAAACCATATTACTAGCAAAATGATAACATATTTAATATTTTCACGCCAATAGGCTTTTGCATTATCTGTTACCTTCATTATCAGTTTGATTTTAATTTTGAAAAATAAAATTTTGATACTTCTAAGACCTTAGGCGCAAGAATTATGGTAGAAAGCATTGTAGGTATAGCCATTAAAGCAAAAACACCGTCAATAAGATTAATCATAGCCTCAAACTCCGTCGTCGCTGCTAATACTATACTCGCTATATACAAGTAATTATAATAATGCTTTTTATCTGCTCCTATCAAGAAAGACAAGCATTTGGTACCATAATACGCATAAGAAAACAAGGAGGACACACTAAAAAAGAAAACGCAGAGCATCAAAAGGTATTGGCCATATGGCATTGCATTCTGAAATGCTTCAGCTGTAAGGCTTACACCACTGCTACCTGTGGTCTCCCAAACACCCGTTACTAAAATCGCTAATGCCGTTAAAGTACATACCACCAGGGTATCTATTGCTGGGCCAAGCATCGCCACCAAGCCTGCCCTAGCCGGTTCATCGGTTTTTGCAGCACCATGTGCTAAAGGTGCAGTACCTAAACCTGCTTCGTTAGAAAATGCACCTCGTTTTATACCATGTAATATCAATCCACCTAGAACACCACCAAGAAACGACTCATCTTTTGGATAATAATCTGCATTAAAGGCATCTGTAACTATTAGTGCCAAATATTTAGGAACTTCCGTGTAATGCATTGAAAGAATTATCATCACTAAAATAAAGTATAGCACAACCATAGAAGGCACCAAGCGAGATGCCAAAATACTAATACGTTTTAGACCACCTAGTATTACAATACTTGTAAAAAGTACTAATACCAAGGCAATGACTAGATTAGATTGAAAAGATACCTCTACACCGTTTGGTATCAATATTATATCGTTTATTGCTTGCTTTAGCTGGTTAACGTTAACTACTGGAAGAGCACCCAACATACCAAAGAAACTAAACATCACTGCAATAGGTTTCCAATGCTTACCCAAGCCTTCCATGATAAAGTACATAGGACCACCTTGTACCACACCAGCACTATCCTTCCCTCTATATAAAATGGCGAGCGTAGATGTAAAGAATTTGGTAGACATCCCAACAATGGCACTTACCCACATCCAAAACATAGCACCAGGTCCTCCAACGGAAATGGCCAGGGCCACACCAGCAATATTTCCCATACCGATGGTTGAGGACAGTGCTGTCGTTAAGGCTTGAAAATGCGATATATGACCAGTATCATTCTGGTCATCATACTTACCACGTAAAATACTAATGGCATGTCCTAAATAACGAAATGGTAAAAACTTAGAGCGAATAAGAAGGTATAAACCACCACCAATAAGTAGTATGAGCAATGGCAAACCCCAAGCCAAGTCCGAAAATTGCTCTAAAAGATAATTGAATGTATTCACTGCTGTCAAAAATAAGGAATCTAAAGGACTGTTTATAATTTCTTAGAATTGCATAGCCAATCTATTATTTTCCGATTTTGAAACCTTTTACATGGCTTATCACCCAATAAAATTAATTAAAGCTGGATTTATCAAACTGTTGACAACCAAATTAAATTCTTTGCAAAAATGATTAATATCACCTATGAAAAGAATGAATATTATCCACTTCAAAATATTTGTTGATTTGGATCAATAGAGTCATTTTTTTTTATTTAATTTAATTTGTAAAACAATTACTTATGGAATTTTAATTTAGTAGATCTAGTAATGATTCTATTAAAATAAAGATTTACTCTTTGTTTAATGACCTCTAAATAGTGAATAATTAATTACTTACAAAAATAATTACGAAAAGCTTTTTGAGAATCCTATTTAATCCTGAACACCTAAGGATTATAATATTTTAAAATCCTAATATATTCATGATTCATAAAATAATTGCATACCCCCCTATCTTATTTTCAATTTATTAACTTGCTAATACGAAGTGATTTTTAAGCTCTGCTTTGGTTGTATATTTTCTTTTTTTAATGAGTTTATTAGT
>Ga0213858_10000151_pt1 | contig 31794 bp, 21 predicted proteins | sample PICome_FD_160122 | JGI IMG/M metagenome (GOLD analysis project Ga0213858, IMG submission 160122) | Coastal seawater microbial communities near Pivers Island, North Carolina, United States - PICO245 | ecosystem: Environmental > Aquatic > Marine > Coastal | place: USA: North Carolina | collected... | reverse complement strand
GTTGGGGTGTGTTGCCCAATCGGAATTTGATTTGAATCACGGCAAAGTGCCACTGTAATTGCCACAATCCTCGCTGTCGATATTTTCTGGCAGAACTCATTACCCAAGCGGGGAGAACATAAAATGCTGTATGACGGTAAATTCTATTGATGAATTCCAGGTCTTCGCAAATGATGTATTCGGTATTAAACCCGCCTAATCGGTCAAACAAGTCTTTGGTGATAAAGAGACTTTGATCGCCACCACGACAAACCTTAAAATTAAATCTCGTTCCCCAGGCGGCTAGATTGAGCCACCAATGGTTTTGATCGAATCGCATTCGAAAACACCCCGCCTGACTGTGGGCATTAAGTCGTGTTAATATATGTTGATCAAAGGCCTGACAAGCTAGGGTATCGGCGTGGATGAAATAAAGTGTGGCACCTTGTGATTGCTGGCCCCCATAATTCATTTGTTTCGCTCTCCCAGCAGGATTGCTCAATAAGCGTACGTTCCTGCTTGGGTGGTCATTTATGTAGGAGGTAACTATGGCCTGGGTGTCGTCCACGCTTTGACCATCCACCACGATAAATTCCAGAGCCTCGGGATACTCAGCTTGATTCCATAATTGATCCAGAGTTTTTTTGATGTTTGAGGCCTCATTCAAGGTGGGAATGACCACCGACAGTTTTGTTTTAGATTCAGCACTGGTGTCCATGCTCCCAACTATTGGTTTAAAGACCAGTCATAGGGTAAATAACTGATGGCTATTTTTTCTGAAAAGCTTTTTCGAGTATGTTGATTGATTAAATCAATTAAGTCCTTGGTACGGCCAAAATCGCGCTTGAACCACAAAAAAATTCTCGACAGATACAATCGCTCGGGGGTAAAATTATTTTTTGAGGCATCGCTTAAAAAATCAATGGTCGCTTGTTTGAGTTGTTCCTCTAAATGTTGGCCGTCATACGCCCGATTGGCGAGTTTAGGACAAGATTCAGAGGCACAATTGATGGCAAAATGGATTCGCGGCTCCTCGAGTTGACGCAGTATGTCATGTTCTATGGCGTCCAGGCTTAAGGCCGAATTCTTTGATTTGAGCACAATTTGTTTCCATGGTCGAGAGAGATCTTTGATGCTTTCAACGGGCCAATTGGAACAGATTAGGTTTACAGTACATGCATTGTATGCATTGATCCAAAAGGCCAACTGTTGAGGCTTATCCCAAGAATTGACCTGTTCTAAATGCGCAGTTAAGGTGTCCAAGTATTGCAATAATTCGATTGAATCGGTTTTGAATCCTACATAATCCACTCGGCCTGTTTGACTGACATGCCGCTGCAATAATCCGTCCCAAAGTGAGTGATCCATTCCTTGAGCGTGACCCAAAGCAGCCATGAGAATAATGCCGTAAACTTGAAGTAATGTCAGGAGTTTTTTTGCCATGGGTGCATTTCTTGAGCCATGAAGGTCTTGGGGAAATTATCGTCCCCAGGGAAACCTAATTCGAGATCTCGCCCGTCATAAGGGGTATGTGCAGTGCCAAAAAGATAATCCCAAAGGCTCAGTGAAATCCCGAAATTAATGCCGTATTTGGCTGTTTTAGGCAAATCCTTTGCGTGATGCCAAATGTGCATTTTTGGGTTATTCAGAACGTATTTTAAAGGACCGTAATCCCAGCCAATGTTGGCATGATTCATATGACCGATGGCGATTGCGAAAAAATGGACTAGGGCCACGTCTTGCGCGTTAAAGCCACCAATCAGTGCAATGGGAACATACAGCATGGATTTATAAACCACTGGCTCCATCCAGTGATAGCGCAAATGAGCCGCAAAACCCATTTGTTTTACGCTGTGATGGACTTGGTGAAATTGCCAGAGCCAAGGCACGCGATGCAACAATCTATGGGTATTCCATTGGACAAAATCGGTTACCAAAAAGAAGACCAATAGCCCCAATCCAGTGGGCAGTACATTCAGATCAAAGATCATGAGGGACGAAATTTGTATCCCAAAAAAGCCCAGGAATTGATCAAATAAATGCGCGGCAGTTTCAGATAAGGCCATCAGGACAATGAGATTCAACAAAAAGAAGTTGAAAAACATATAGAAGGTGTCCAGCCAAAAATCTTCTCGAAATAAAGCTTGATTTTTTCGCCAAGGCATCAAGTATTCTAACCCCCAAACCACTAAGCTCAATCCGATCAGGCCATAAAAGTAGTTGTCCCAATGCCAATGTGTGATTTCATGGAGTAGATAATTGAAGTATCCACTGTAGGTGTTCCAGATAAGGTCAAGATATTCTCTCATAGTCAACAGCATCCTCCACCGTCATAATGATAGGTCGACGGGCTTACAAAAATATCATTTCTATTTAAATCAAACAGTGCTTGAGCTGTTTTGTCGCATACAGCCAAGGGTTGATTAGGAAGCAGGACATGACCCTTGTCATCGTCAAAATAAGGCTGATCTCCGTAATAAATGGCCGCTTTTCCGGTAAATACGCATGGCCCATCTTCTGGCATTGGATCCTTTATGGCGGCTACTTCTATGGATTCAATATAAATCAATTCTTCTGTGGGATAATGCTGTGGATCCAAAATTCGGTAGGGTTTCCTGGCACGAATTTCGATGGTGCCAAAACCAGCGTCCGTCAGGGCTTTAACATACTGGTCAATGGGTAGGCTGCCACTAAGACACAGGGCCCGAAGGCGCTCGTCATTGCGCAAGGTTTGGTTCATCTGTTGTTCACAGGTCGGATCGCTCATGACCAGTCTGCCGTGTGGCTTAAGGACTCGATACATTTCTGAGATGGCTTTTTTGAGGTCTTCCTCTTTGAAGATGTTGAACAGGCAGTTTTGGGCGGCTACATCAACGCTCTGGTCTTTTAGCGGTAAGTTGAGCGCATCTCCCTTGTGCAATTCTACAAAATCAGACGAAAACCACGGATTTAATGCCTCGGCCTCTTTGAAGTTCACGCGAGAGGCTTCGAGCATTTCATCAACCACATCCACACCGATAACGTGTCCTTTTTTTCGCGAAAAATAGGCAAATTGTAAAAGCTCCATGCCGCCGCCAACACCGACATAAAGAATTTTTGGTTGGCGACGTAGATCTCTGGGATGGACTGTTGAACCACAGCCGTAATTCATCTCTTGCATGATTTTCGGGATGCTCAGCCCGGGCAATTCCCAATTGGGATTGGTGGTGCAACACAGGCCCACATCAGGGCTCAGCGCCGCTTCTTTATACAGATCTTTCGTCGTTTCTAAATAACTCATAAGGCCAATCCTTCAATTAAATTTTTAAATAAAAACACCATATCTGGCTCTGCTTTTTGGGCATGAGCAATAATGTCTGCAATGTCAACCGGGGCCAAATGATCCGGGTCGCATTCATCAGTAAGCACCGAAACTGCCACCACGGGCAATTTTAAATGATTAGCTACAATGATCTCTGGAACCGTACTCATTCCTACCGCATCAGCTCCAATGAGTCTCAAGTAGCGGTATTCGGCTTTGGTTTCCAATTCTGGGCCGCGGACTCCCACATAAACGCCTTGATGTAATTTAATGCCGTGGTCATTAGCCAATTTGACAAGGGCCTGACTCATGGCGGGATCATATGGGGTATTCATATCCACAAAGCGCTCACCCAACTGGTCCACACCAGAAAAAGCTAAAGGAGAACTGCCCTGCAGGTTAATGTGGTCGTTGATGAGCATCATTTCTCCTTTTTTGAACTTGAGATTTAAAGCGCCCGAAGCATTGCTGACTAGAAGTTTTTTGATGCCCAAGGCATGCATCACGCGCACGGGAAACGTCACCTCCACCGGGCTATAACCCTCGTATAAATGAAATCGTCCTTGCATGACCACTACTTTTTTCCCACCGAGCGTTCCATAAATTAGCTTGCCTTTGTGAAATTCTACAGTGGCCAATGGAAAGTGAGGAATCACGGTATAGTGGATTTCTGAAATCACGTCTATCGAATGCACCAATTGACCCAGACCCGTACCCAAAATAATACCGATTTCGGGCTGATCGAATCCTTTGTTGGTTAAAAATTCACAGGCTTCTTGAACCTGCTGGATTAATTTGGGCTTCATCGAATTAAGGCTTTAAAAACATCATAGGGTTCCAGGTCGGACAAAGTGTCGATGTCATTTTTTTCGACCAAGATTGCGGTTTTATACGGTGTCAAATTAGTTAAAGTATCGCTCAATACCGACGGTGTGCCCCAATTTTTATTGTTAAATATTTCTGAAATTGGCCGATTCACCCCAATTAGGTAATACCCCCCATCTGAAGCTGGTCCGATTACGGCATCGTGGTCATTTAATGCCTCAAAAGCACTCTCTATAAGCGCCGCAGAAAGATCGTATAAATCACTACCGATTAAAATGGCCTTGGTGGCTCCTTGATCAAAAGCCTCTTCGAGTGCATGGGCCATGCGCTGTCCTAAATCCGAGCCGCTTTGGACGGCCTTGTTAAATATAGTGTCCGAAAATGCGTCTTGTGTTTGAATGTAGTTGCTGTAATGCACCACCCTTTTGGCCTGAACTTTTGCGGTGATTTTAGCAGTATGGGTCAGTAAAAATTCATAAACCGCTAAGGCTTTTTCTGCCCCAATGCTCGCCGCCAGGCGTGTTTTACACTGCCCTAGAACTGGATTTTTGCAAAAAATCAATAAATGTTTGGACGCCGTGGACATGATGATAACAGGATTCAGTACTCAGGAGTGCCTCGGTTGATGAACTTGGCCCAATGCTTGTCGTATCCGTGAATGGCTTGGGTTATTTTTTCTTGAGCGTCGACGAGGCTTTTACCGGAGTTATACCACTGAAAGAGTCCGCCGTATAGGTTGTAGATGTTTTGATATCCCAGTTTCTTCAACTTTTCGCCAACACGTTCAGATCTGACGCCGATCGAACAATACACCACTATTTTGGATGAGGGGTCTAAGTTGATTTGCTCTAAAACTTCAGGGTTAAATTCTTCATCCCCCACAAAGTGAGCGTTTTTCAAATGCGACACCTCAAATTCGTCTCGTGACCGACTGTCTAAAAATACGGCTGAATTGTCGCTTTGCCAGGCGTATGCTGTTTGTTGGTCGACATAAGGTACGCTCCCTGAATTGTATCGACTCAGGGCCTCATCAATGGTATTTTGCCCCGTGAGCAGTAAGGGGCTGAGTAAAAAAACCATATGGATTAAAGACCTATTCATGCCACCGCACCTTGACAGCTGCTTCCTGCACCGGCCGTGCAGCCATAACAGTGCTGTGAGACGCTTATTAGGCGTCCGTTCATTAAATCATTGTCGAATTCACTGATGTGTTGGCGCTCATCTTGAATTGGTATTTGAAGCATTTGATTAAAATCACAATCATAAAGATGACCATCCCAAGACACCGAAAGGGTGTTGGTGCACATGACTGCCTGGGCAGCTGCTGGGTTATATGCATCGACTAGGGCCCACATATAGTCGTCGTAATTCTCTGAAGCAATGAGATAGTCCAAAAAGCGGGATATGGGAAGATTGGTCAAGGCAAATAAATCGTTGAATTGGATGCCAAAGCTCCGGTCCAAACGCTGTTTGAATTCTGCGGATAAGGCATTTTGGTCTCCCGGTAAAAATGCCCCGCTGGGATTGTAAACTAAATCCAATTTGAGACCGCTCTGCGCTTGTCCATACCCAACATCATTGAGCATTTTAAGGGCTTTAATCGAGTCGTTAAAAACGCCAGATCCCCGTTGTCGATCTGTTTTTTCTTCGGTCCAATGCGGCATGCTGCTTACTACGTGGACGCCGTGTTTGGCAAAAAAATCAGGCAAATCATGATATTTTTTGTTGGCCACAATGATGGTCAAATTACTGCGAACGATGATTTCATCCACGCCACAGGCTTTGGCCTGAGTAACAAACCATCTGAAGTTGGGGTTCATCTCTGGAGCTCCTCCAGTGAGATCAAGGGTTTTTACTTTACTGGATTTGATGGCCTTCAGACAGTGTTCCATGGTATTTATCGTCATGATTTCTTTGCGGTCTGGACCAGCATCCACATGACAATGCGTGCAAACTTGATTGCACATATAGCCCAAATTAACCTGTAAAATATCAAGTTGTTTTGAGCGTAAGGGAGCCTTGAGTGTGGCTAAAATGCGCTCTTCAAATCTCGGCGCGTCTTCCTCTGTAAAAATGCCCCCTTCTAACAGTTTCAATTGGCGCTCAGTTTGTGCTAGAGGACTCTGGCGCTTTCGCAGGGATTGGAGTGATTTAAATTGACTCATACCGGTTTTTAGGAATCCAATTTGTTGACCTTATTCATCATCATGACTCCGTGAACCAGGCTGGCCCCGCTTTTTATGGCTGCGCCCACATGGACGGCTTCCATCATTTCATTTTTGGTAATGCCTCGTTCAAGACCGTCTTTGGTGTAAGCATCGATGCAGTAGGGGCACATTTCGGTATGTGCCACAGCCAGTGCGATAAGTGATTTCTCTCTGGCCGTCAAGGCCCCTTCTTTAAACACGCTGTTGTAATACTCAAAGAATTTTTCACCAAGTGATTCACTCCACTGGGTGATTTGACCAAATTTGCGCAAGTCTTTGGGATCGTAATAGGACATATAAAGGGATTTTGGGCCGTATAGCCGATTAATCGCATTAAAGATACGACTTCAATAAGGAGCAATCCAAGGGAAATAGGGTCATTTAAAATCGACAATACGGGATTAATCCCATTGCCCTGCTGGAAGTCTGTGAATTATGCGAAATAGATGTAGATGGCGGCAACGATCAAGACAATCAGTCCGCCCACAGCTTTAGTGTATGGCCAAGGCTTAATATCGACCTGTTTGGTGTAGGCCTGTGTGTACGCTTCTTCACGTGGATAAAATTTACCAATCAAAAGCATGATCAAAACATTCAGCACAAATAAAATAGCCATGACATCCAAATAGTGGAGTCCGAAATAGCCTTGGGACTCAACTACGGCTAAAGCCGAAGGATCTGTGATCCCATCGAGTTTTGCCTGGGCAACAGCCTGAGAAACAAAATGTGGTTTGAGGAAAAATTGACTGACAATATACAAGAGTGAGCCTGAGAGTAGACCGATTTTTGCAGCGATGGCAGGGACTCTTTTGGTCAAATAACCCACCACAATGATGGTCAAAATTGGAATGGAGTAAATGCCGTTAATCTCTTGAAGATAGTCGAATAAACTTCCTGCATTAGCGATGAATGGAGCTATAATCATGGCGCCAACGGCCAATGCAATACCAAACATTTTGCCCTTGCGGACCACGGTGGCTTCATCGGCCTGTGGATTGATGTGTTGCTTGTATATATCCACGCCAAACAAGGTCACAGAACTGTTGAGGACACTATTGAAAGAGCTGAGAATAGCCCCAAAAATTACCGCCGCAAAGAATCCTAAAAACGCCGGAGGCAGGACGGCCGAGACCAATTCTGGATAGGCTTGATCTACAGAGGTTAAGTCTGGAAACATATGATAGGCAATGATCCCTGGGAGAACCACAATTATTGGACCCAATATCTTGATGAAAGAGCCCAGTAGAAGTCCCTTTTGTCCCTCCTCTAAATTTTTAGCCCCAAGTGCCCGTTGAATAATTTGCTGATTCGTCCCCCAATAAAACAATTGCACCAACATCATCCCAGTAAAAATGGTATAGAAGGGCACAGGATCGGTCCGTTCCCCCATAGACCTAAGTTTCTCTGGGTGCTCGCTCGTTAAAACGCTGAGCCCATCGATCACACTGCCGTCACCCATAGTCATAAGACCCAATACAGGAATCATCAACCCCCCGATCAATAGGCCTATGGCATTAATGGTATCGGATACGGCGACGGCTTTTAAACCGCCAAAGACTGCATAGACCGAGCCGACTAGGCCAATGCCCCAAACACAGAGGTATATGGCCTGTGTGTTACTGACCCCAAAGGCTTCTGGGATGTCAAACATACCACTTATGGCCACCGAGCCTGAATAGAGAATCACGGGCAAAAGCACCACGACATACCCGGTTAAAAATAGGGCAGAGGTAATTGTTTTTGTACTCGTGTCGAATCGATTGGCTAAAAACTGTGGCACGGTAGTTAGACCACCTTTGAGATAACGAGGCAGTAGAAAGAGGGCGGTTACCACCATGGCAATGGCCGCCAGGCTTTCCCATGCCATGACAGAAAGGCCACTTTCATAGGCAGATCCATTGAGCCCCACAATTTGCTCGGTTGAGAGGTTAGTCAGTAAAAGCGATCCAGCGATAACCCCCGCTGTAAGACTGCGTCCGCCAAGAAAATAACCGTCGGCACTTTTTTCATTGGTTTTTCTCGAGGCACGATACGCAATTAGCGCCACAAGTGCTGTAAAAGCGATGAAGGAAATGATGGTCATGGTTCGGGTTTTTTGAGTTCTTAAAGTTAGTCATTTAAAAGGTCTGAAATCACATCGGCATAATCCGGAATACGACCTACGTTTTGCAATTTTATGGCTGCCATTTTCAGCGCCGTGGCCATGCAGTTTTCTGGTTTTTGACCTCGTACAAAGCCGTATAGAAAGCCACTCCAAAAGGCATCTCCGGCTCCAGTGGCATCCATTATTTTCTCTACTTTCAGTGCTGATAGCTGCATGACTTCACGACCTTTCTGACTCAGTTTTGCTCCTTCTTTCCCAAGGGTAAAACAGATGATTTTCGCCCCGAGATCGTGTAAGTAATCAAAAACGGCTTCATGGCTCATGTTCGGGCCCAACAGGCGATACACGTCATCTTGACTGATTTTTACTAAGGGCCCTAGGCGGCAATAACGAGCGATGGTCTCTTGCGCTTGTTGTTGATTTGGCCAAATTTTTTCACTGTAGTTGATGTCGATGCTCAGCTGAACGCCTTTCTCTGCTGCTCGCTCAGCCCCTGACAAAATTGATTCTCTTGCAGGTTCAGCACTTAAGGCAAAACAGGTCGTGTGATAGATCTTTGCCGATGACAACAACACATCCGGTATTTGCTCAGGCTCAATTTCTTTATCAGCCCCGCGATAAGCCACAAACTCCGGGGTGCCAGTCGTATTGTTAATGAATATGACCGTACTCGGGGTATGATCCAACTTTTTTACGTAGCGTGTGTCCATGCCCACCTCCTCAAATCGAGTGAGCATATAATCTCCAAAACCATCGTTGCCGACACTAGAAATCATGGCCACCTTCATGCCCAAACGCGACATGTTCATGGCAACATTTGTGGGGGAACCGCCCAAGTAACGATGGTAATCTTTAGTTGCACTAATAGGTGCTTCGACTTGGGCACCGATAAAATCGATGAGTGTTTCCCCAACACAGATCAAATCTACTGGCTTCTGCAGTCCATCTTTTGGATTCATTGGGATCAAAGTAAGGGATTAGGATTTGGCTTCAGGGTTTAGCCTTAAGGCCAGTACAGCTGAAATCACAAAAAATACACCCCCAAATAAAATAGCGTTCGTTGCACTCCCGCCTAAAAGGTGTTTCATGATTGGCCCAAAAGTTAGGGTCTCAATCCCCATAGGAATCACGATCATCATATTTAGAATTCCCATGTAGACGCCTCTGCGATCTTGTGGTACAATTTTCGAAACCATGCTGTAGGGGATCCCCATCATCGCTGCCCAACCAACACCGAAGAGAACCATGGGAAACAAAACGGTAATCGGATCACTGATGTGAGGGATGATTAAAAGGGCCACTCCTGTGCCCAGCAGGCTTAATGCATAAGTTATTTTGCTCCCAAACCGCATGGTAATGGGTACTAGAAGGAGTGCTACCACTATGGTTGTGATGTTGTAAGTTGTACTCATTTTGGCGGCCTGCCCTAGGGCCTCAGCACCATCAAAGCCCATAGATTCCTGAAAAAGAGGAGCGATGTACTGAAAATAAATGAATAAGGCATACCATTGAAAAAGATAGACTCCAGATAATTGCCACATGAATTTAGGCATTTCTTTAACTGCACCAATAATCTCATTAAACGGGGCGCGAATCCGCGCCATGAAGGAGAGCGATCGCTGGGCTTGAATCTCTTTTAACTCTTCATCTGAAGGGGGAATTTCAGGCGTTTTCAAGACCGACCAAAGAATGGTCAAAATCGACAATAAAGCCCCTAAGAAAAACGAATAGTAAAGCCAGGTGGGGATGCCCCCAGCTGGGGTTGAACTGTCTGAAGCGAACCAATCCTGAAAAATAAAGATGGAAGCATTGGCCAATACAATTCCAGCTCCGACAAATAAACTTTGCATTTGGTAACCCAATGAGAGTTGCTTTTCGGGCAATTTATCTCCGACAAAAGCACGATAGGGCTCCATGGCCATATTGTTACCCACGTCCAAAATCCAGAGCAGACCCACAGCAAACCAGAGCGTTGGACTATAGGGAAAGGCAAAAAGGCTCAAACTTCCAATCAGTGCGCCAATTAAGAAATAAGGTTTTCTTCTTCCCCATTTTGGAGACCAGGTTTTGTCGGACAGGGCCCCAATGATGGGTTGAACCAATAGCCCAGTGACAGGGCCGGCTAGATTCAGTAAGGGCAGTTCTTCTGGAAGTGCGCCTAAAAAGGAAAAAATTGGATTAATGGCCGTTTGTTGCAGTCCAAAGCTAAATTGGATGCCCAAAAAGCCCACATTCATGTTCCAAATATCCCAGAACGAGAGTCGTGGTTTGGTGGTCATGATTTAAATTTTTGGTCAGTTGTCGTTTGTCGTAGTTAAAATCCACCTTAATACGCTAATCGAGGGGCGCTTAACCAGTATCAAGATGCATAAAAAATCTCAGAAAATCTCTAATTGGTGAGAGGATGTTCAATTTGAATTGACGAAATCGTTTTCGATATTTCTTATCCTACAATTCGACCCGCTTATTCGAGGATGGGCATGAGAATTTCGGCCACCCATTCCATGCTGTCGCCTCCCTCGTGGGGATCATTGCGATAAATTTCGATGGACTGATCGCCCAATCTAATGCCATTTCTTTGGGCATGATCCATCAGCGCATACCAGCCTTGTTGGGAAATGCGGTAATTCCCGTTAAAGGTCGCTTTAAGGTAGCGACCAGAATTTGTGTATTTAAAGGCGACTTCTGGATGTTCTGGTAAGTTTTCTTGAGCATCAATTGGAAAACAGAAGTCAAATTCTAATTGCTGTTGCTGTTTCGACCATCGGGTCACCTGAATCATGGGATCTCCTTTAAGCGCTATGGCGTTGCCTTTTAGGTAGTCCATCACAGTACTGATTTGTCGCAACATGCCCTGTGCTTTATTGGTTTCTCGGGTTTTCACTGGGATATAGGCACAATAAATCGCGGGTAAAACCGTATCTCTAATGCTGTGGACTTTAAAATTTTTACTCTTTTCTATAAGTCCCTTGGCCAAAGATTCGGTCAAGTTAATGCTTCGCTCGGGAATAAAACTTTGACCTATGGGCATCAGCAATTTTTGCATTATTGGATGCTGCGTGGCCGTGAAACGCCCCTGAACCTGAGTGGTCCTGTCTGAATTTTGCTTTATTTTCCAATCTACCTGCATGTTGCCCAAGGGGGTTTTAATGTCTTGAGTAAGCCTGTCGAAAAAGCTCAGACTTTCATTGTTGATCCAGACAGAATCCTGTTGACTGAATTCAGGCCATGCCCTTAAATGATCAAAGACCACTCCTGTTGGTTGCTTGGTAGAGAAGCTTACCTGGTAGTGGTAAGGGAAGACAAATAAGTAACCCAAGAGCGCAACAGTAAGGGAGAATGCAATCAGCGCTATAAATTTATGTTTGGATTTAAGGTTCATTCGAAAAGAGTGTTTCAATCATGGTTTGTCCTACATTGATCCCTTGCTGTAATCCGACGTCAATGGCTGCACGGTAGTGAATTCCACCATACATTCTTGAAATGGCGGCCTCTTGGGCAGCCTGATTGAAGGATTCAAATGAACGAATCGGTAGACCATAAGGGACTTCTGTATCGTCATCAAAGCTGAAGTCATTACCAAAAATCTCAGTGAGTACGGTAGAGGCTGCTCCCGAGACGACAGAATGACCGGAACTGTATTCTGGAAATGGAGGCGTCTGAAGCACAGGCTTCCAATTTTCATCGATATATTGATTGATCAGGGTCTCTGGCCGTATCAAATTACTTCGGTATTTTTCATCCCAACAACTGATGAAGGCGTCAAAAATCGCCATAGAGGTGTGGGTATATGCCCCAACGGTCTCATTAAAATCCAAACTGGCCTGATTACAAGCAATTTTTGTGATGCCAATCCAATGCGCCCCAGGCGTTATTTTTTTGGTGGCAAACATAAGGTGTCCTCGAGTGACGGATACATAGGGATTACAGTCCCAGAATTGAGCCATCTTGATTTCCTCTGAAGCATCACCCATAGCCTCGATGCGTTGACTGGTTTGGTAAACTTCCATGAGTTCTTTGTAAAAAGCGCTGTTTTTTTCCATTGAAAAAGACGGCGGAGGGACAGGCTTGAACTGACTTGCTGAATCCATCACAAAAGGTCTGATTTTGTTCCAATGGGGTTCAATACCATCCATGTAAGCAGGAGGTGTTGGTTGCCAGCGCGAAGGATCTTCAGTGATCACAGTAAATTTGGGCATGGTCCGTGTTTGATTGTACTGGTCGGTATTCATCCAGCTCTTTATGTGGGCCGCTACGGAGAGACCATAGGTTTTGGCCTTATTGAACCCAGCTTTATTTTTTTTGGACCACAATTGATAAAGACTGTCTCGATATTGGGCCACTCGCTCTTCTGAAAAAACCAGGGCCTTACTGACATCGATGTGTGCAATTAGGGCCGCCAGGGGATAATTTAGCGTGGTGTCTTGGGCGACAGGAATCGGTTTTAGGTGCTCAATGGCCTGTGTTAAAGACCGCATGTTTGAGTCATTTTGGGCTAAGATTTCATAGGCTGCAATATTCGGATAGGCATAAATTCTACTGGCTACAGGAGGAGAAAAAATGTCGTGAACCATTATATCGGTAATGTGATCCACACTACTCTGAAAATCCGATGAGGTCAGTTCTATGGGTTGTTTGGAAACACATCCCACCATACAGACCAAAGAGATTGAGCATAGACTTAGCGCATTAAGGCTGGATTTGAAAAATTTCGATGGCTTCATTGTTATAGATTGCGATTAAATAATTTTGTTGTTTAAATTGAATTAAATCCAGATGGCGTACGGATTTATTCCAAAAATCGAGGCCTAGATCTGCTGTTGGGACCATGGTGCCATTAGACTCAAGGAGCATTCCTGAGAAAGAGTCAAACCGTCCGTGAAAAGGAATGACCCCAAAATAATTGCCCCCAATCAGGACCTCACTTTGTTGGTCAAGGTCGAAATCAGCGACTAGAAATTCATTAATTGGACCCAGTTGAAGCGGGAAGTCAAACGCAACAAAACGATAACGATCTCCATTATTCTCAAGATAACCACTCGACAATTCATCCACCATTAGCACATCGGCCTGATCTAGGTCAAGACCTTGGATGGATTGAATTGGCGTTTGGGCAAAATCCTCGTACCGGGTATAGTATTTTCTTAGCATGACCATTTGAGCCGCCAAATCGTCTAGACCTAAAAGGGGGTAGTCTGCGTTTTGATGAAAGGTGGTTAAAATGGTTTCTCTGGTTCCGTTCTGGTCAAAGTCGTGATGCCATAATTTCATTGGGTGTTCTGGGCTTGCGTTCAGTTTTGAATTAAGCCCCCAATTGCCCAATAAAACATCCATATCCCCATCTTGGTCGATATCGTGTAATTCAGCGCTTTGCCAAAGTCCATGAATTTGTGGGAGGGCTGTTTTGTCTTCTTTAAACCCAGACGGTGTTTGAACAAAGATTCGTGGGGTCATCCAGTGTCCGACAATCAATAGATCCATGAGATCATCCTTGTTGTGATCCAACCAAATGGCATCGGTCACCATTCCCAAGTTCTGGAAAGTATGCCATATTTCTCCTTCCCGCATTACATACGATTCTGCCATTGGTCCAAAATCTTGTGGCAGACTAAAATTGCCAATAAAGAGCAACGTGTCATGACCGCGAACCACATGCGTATTGGCGGTTATTCCATCCAAGATTTGAGCTTGATTCTCGAGATCGGTCAAGGACCAAATCCGATTATCAAATACTTTTGCTGAAGGTCGAACAGAATTTCCAGCCGCGGCCATGACCAATCGATCGGACCCTTGAGCGCGATAAATGGTGGCATCAACAAATTCAGACAGACTGTCGCCAAGAGAACCAGAAGGCTCAACCGCTCGATACCCGTCGTCATGCGATAAATAAATTTTTGTGGCCTGACCTTTTCCTCCACTGATTAGTAAGTCTTTTTGCCTGTCGCGATTTAAGTCATGAGCTAAATAAGCCGGTCCTCGATCAGAGGCTTTGTAGGGGATTAATTTCTGTGTATTGAAATCAGAAAATTCATCCTCGCGATGCACAAAATCGATGCCCAGACCATTGTTTTGTTTGATAAATTTTAGGCTTGCCCAGTCAGCTGTCCCAGTGCTGGGATTTTTGTGGTCTGCAAGACTGCTGGGCTGATAACTTAGGTCAATAGAGCCACCCTTAGGTTCATCCTCGATCCATTGTTGCTGTCCATTGGGCCACACTATTTTTAATGCTTCAAATTGCTCAGGGTTGGGTAGGGCGAAATGGATGAGAGGCTCTGAACAGGATTGAAAACCACGGACTGGATAAAGCTCTCGATACTGCACTCCATCTCTTTGGTATAAATAAGCCTTGGTCCCCAGTCCATGCGGGTTCTCAGGCATATAATTCAGTGAAATACTCAGCCCAGGAACATGAGTAATCCCCTCGCTTTGTAGGTCCTGTACTGATTTAATGCGCTGATTCACGTACAAGCCCACCGGACTATCGGTATTGTTAGTCACGATATCCAAGTCCCCGTCTCGATCCAAATCTCCCACCACAGCGGCCCCTGATAAACTGGGTTTTGAATCGCTCCAATTTTCGCTCATGTCCTTGAAACCAATGCCATGCTTTCCCTTGAAAAAATAATTTTCTACGGCTCCTGAAGGCATGCGCTCTATCGCCGTCTGATCCACGAGTCGCCCCTGGTTGATCTGTTTGTGAATTTCTTGATTAGAGATGTATTTGATGTAGTCTAAATTGTTTGGACGCCGGGTGATCCCGTTTGAAATAAAAAGGTCTAAATGCCCGTCCAAGTCATAATCCCCAAAAAGGGCACTCCAACTCCAATCGGTGGCGGCTACCCCACTGTACAGGGCTGTTTCAGAAAAATTACGACCATTTTGATTGACAAATAGCATGTTACGGCTGTACTGATAGTGATAACCATAAGCTTTTGTTCTGAGCAGTAAGGTCTGAACGGCGTCGTCTCCTTCACTGGTTTTGAGCAATTGTTCGCTCTCAGGAAGCATGTCCAAGGAAATCAAATCAGGCCAGCCATCATTGTTGATGTCGCCGACATCATTGCCCATAGAAAATCTTGAGGTATGACTGAATCGCTCCCTTAATTGTTCTGAAAAAGTACCATCTTGATTGTTGTGATAATAATAGTCGTCTTCGTGAAAGTCATTACCCACATAAATGTCCGGCCAACCGTCCTTGTCTAAATCTGCGACACTGACCCCGAGCCCATAGGCATTCACGCCCCCTAAAATACCTGCTTGCTCGCTGACATCGACAAATTTATGACCCTCGTTGCGCATCAATCGATCGCCGGTTTTTGCATGCCTGGTATACCGCAAGTCAACTTTGCCAAAAGATTCCTGAGTATGTACCGCGTGGTTTAAGATGTAGAGGTCCAGGTCTCCGTCTTGATCGTAATCGATCAGGGCAGACATGGTGCCGTAGTCTTGCAGGTCTAATCCATAAGCCGCAGCAGACTCGGTAAAGGTCAAATCTCCGTTGTTGATGTACAATTCGTTATGACCTTTAAATCCATTTAACCCGACCACGGCTTGGACGTAGAGATCCAGAAGACCGTCTTGGTTAGCATCAAACATCAAACAGCCCGTTTGCCAATCGCTAAAACCCTGAACACCAGCCTGCGCTGTGATGTCCTTAAATTTCATATCCCCTTGATTTAAATACAAGGCATTTGGCCCTTGATTGGCGCTGAAATATAGATCCGGCAAACCGTCGTTGTTGACATCACCCATGGCTGCTCCGCCACCGTTATAGTAATACAGGTAGTCTAGAATGTTTAAACTGTCGCTGGGTTTGAGCGTATTTTCAAAAGTCAAACCGCTTTGTGAAGCCGAGGGCATCTCAAAAAGAGGGGTTTGCTTTTTGTCACAAGAAGACAAAATCAGCAAGCTCAGCATCATCAAGGGGCCATATGTCCACAAGGGTTTGATCATCTTGGGCTAATTATCAAGGTTTTGAGCGAGTGCGTAAACTTGAGGCTTTTGATCGTTGATGGCAACAAAAATAAAAGTATTGCCCGAGGCGTCCTCAAATGGCTGGATGTGTTTAATTTCATCTCGTATATAAAAGCCACTTTCCTGATACTTCTGCCACGTGAAGTTTTGTGCCCCATCGTTTAACAGCACACTGCCAAAGTCCGAATCTAAACGTGAAAATTGAGGTCTGAACTCATGATTGTTACCCCCAGTAATGATGTCCATGGCTCCGTCATTATTGACATCCACGCAGGCGATGCCACAAATGCAGGAGAGCTGCGCGCGCGATGGAAGGTCCTCAAAGCTAAAAACCCCTCCTCCTTGATTATACGCGATAACCGAATTGGCATAGCGGGCCTCCAGGACGGTCGTACCCTCCAAAACTGCTTTTGAAAAGAGTTCTTGAATGGATTTTTTGGCGTATTCTGAGGCCTTTAGGTTTTGTTTTTTCAAGGACACCATTTGGGTGGTCATCTCCTTTTTCTGGTGAATGGGCATGTCGCGCTGGTTTAAATATTGAGAAATGATTTGCTCATACGTGCCGTTATTGTCAAAATCATTGATCCAGAGCTTCATGGGCGTATCTTCGCCCGGCAAGTAATGGATGTTGCTGCCTTGATTGCCCAAAATTAGGTCTAAATCTCCATCTCCATCCAAGTCAGATACGTTTAGGGTATTCCACCATCCACTGCGCTGGTCTAAATCACTGGACAATCGAATAAACCCGTTGTCCTTCCAGCGATACAGTTGAGGGGACCCCCAATCAGCCACGGTAATTAAGGTGGGTTTTCCATCGAGGTCAAACCACTGCGCGGCGGTGACCATACCAGCATCTTGTAAGGCTTTGGCTTTTGAAGCTGAGGCATTAATAAAGGTTCCGTCACCTGTGTTTTCTAGATAAAAGTGTTGTGGCCTCATGCCATAAACCCCGACAATGCTTCTGGAGGTAACCACCAAATCAAGGTCACCATCCTGATCAGTATCTTGAGGGGCGATTGCTGAAATGTTGTTGATGTTGCTTATGGCTAGGAGTCCTGATTTTGTAAATTCTCCTCGACCGTTGTTGAGATACAGCCTTAAGGACTCCCTGGCGGCCTCGTCCACCTGATTGCCACCAGAGCCGACAATCAAATCCAGATCACCATCTTGATCCACATCGGCAAATGCGGCGGCGGTGTCTTCAAATGAGGCATCCGCTCGAAGCGATTGACTGTCCCTTGGTTCAAGGGCACCATTACCACGGTGCATCATGATTTGACCAGCCTGACCTTTGGCCCCACCGATGAAAACATCCTGGTTGCCATCTTGATTCAGGTCACCTACGGCCATGCATGGGCCTTCTTGAGAGATCATCTTACCCAGCAGTCCCTCGTAATCAAAATCGTTATAAGGATTTTCTTGATGCTCAACCAGAGCGGCATTGCTCAGTGGGCTCAACAATGTATTGACTGATTTGGTAGGCCTTTTAGGTGAATTAAATTCTGAAACTGCATCGATAAGATTGAGTTTTAGCGTTTGATTTACGGGAATATCACGCAAAACAGTAAGGGCATCATTGGGCCACAGCACTTCTAAAGAGTCAATTTTTTGGCGTTGGCCTAGGCCAATGGTCATCACGTAATCCATGGAGGATTGAAACCCTCTCGAGGGTTGTAATTCTTGAACAAACTGTTCCTCACCGACATACATCTTGACCGTACTGCCTATGGCAAATTTATTTTCGGGATTCCCCTGTAATTGAAATTTGATGTAGTTGTTTTGATCGATTTCATTGCTGTGATTCTCATAAACAAAAGCCTGCATGTTTACATTATTCACCACCAAATCTAAATCGCCATCATTGTCAAGATCTCCATAAGCAGCGCCATTGGATAGACTGGGTACGCCCAGCCCCCACTGGTCTGCTTTGTTGTCAAAGGTTAAGTCTTTTTGATTGTGAAAGGCATAGTTCGGTAGGGGATAGACGGGCATTTTATTGATGATGGAATCAATGGCCTCTTTTTTGCCCGTCAAGGCCATGTCTTGTATGATTTCATTGGCAAAGAAATCGACAAAATCCAAGTCGGTCAAATCGTGGTTGATTCCATTGGTGACGTAAATGTCTCGATGGCCGTCGTTGTCCATGTCAAAAATCAGTCCAGACCAGCTCCAGTCTGTAGCAGAGACCCCGCTGAAATAGGCAATTTCTGAATAACTGCCATTACCGTTGTTCAGCTGTAGGGTGTTTTGGATGAACTGTTGAAAAAAGTCTTTACTCTGTTTGAGTTTAAAAACATTATATCCCTCAAATTCCATCACAGATTTGACACGCTCATCGCCATCGGGCAACATGTCTGTGATGAAAATGTCGTTTAATCCATCGTTGTTGATGTCTGCCATATCAACGCCCATGGCAGATAGACACAGATGCGAGGTCCAATTTTTAATGTCCTCGGTAAACGTACCGTCTTGATTGTTCAAATAGAGGTAATCACGCTCATAAAAATCGTTTGAAACATAGATGTCCGGATAGTTATCATCATTGACGTCACTAACCATTACGCCGAGTCCAAACCCGATGAGGCTGCCATAAATTCCAGCTTCTTCACTCACATCGGTAAAAACACCTTGATCATTACGCAATAACATATCGCCAACCCCTCTAAACATTTTCGGTACATTCCAATCTTGAGCCCGCACCTCTCGCTGATGCGCAAAGCCCAGGCTACTGACAGGAATATTGCTGTTATTAAGTATATAGGCATCCAAATCTCCGTCTTTATCGTAATCAAAAAAACTGGCGTGGGTAGAAAACCCTGTTTCTGCCAGGTTATAGGCCTTCGCCTGCTCACTAAAGGTCAAATCGCCATTATTGATGTAGAGGTCGTTATTGTGATTTTCCCCTTCCATATTTCCAGCATTGCTGACATAAATATCCAAAAGCCCGTCTTGATTAATGTCTACCATGACCACGCCTGTAGACCAGGGTTTATTCCCTTGAACCCCTGCCGATTCTGAAATATCTTGAAATTCCCAATTGCCTTTGTTTAAATAGAGCTTATTGGCTCCCATATTGGCCGTGAAATAAATGTCGGCCAGCCCGTCATTGTTGATGTCTCCAATGGCCACACCACCACCGTTATAGAAATTTCGGTACTTGAAAATATTGAAGTCTTTCTGATTTTCTACTTTGTTGCTGAAGGTGATGTTGGATTGTTTTGAAGCTACTATACTGAAACGTTGAGGCCCATTACTGGCAGTTTTTTGGGCTTTGTTACAACCCACGAATAATAAAGGAGTGATCCAAAAAATCCAATGTATTTTACGTATCATTTATTTATTTTTTAAAGACTAAAGGACTGTTATTGTTTCTGGCCATGATCCATAGTGTGTCACTGTTTCGCGGCAGTGAAATCCAAGCGCGACCTGCGCCAAGCCATGGCTCATCGGTAATTTGTTCGAATTTAAACACACCACCATGATTGATCAGTGCGCCACCTTTAAAGGCATCTAATCGACCGAGTTGAGTACTGATTTCGAAGTCATTACCACAGGGCAAAAGATCCATAAACCCGTCTTGATTCAAATCGACGGCCTGAAGGTCTCTTACACTGGAATATTGTATGTCTTGGGGCAAGAGGTGTTTTTTGAACCGATTATTGCCTGTGTTTTCAAAATAGCAGCTACTGAGTTCGGTTACTTGTTTTATGAGCCCCGCTTCTAATGCACGACTGCCGAACAATTCACTCAAACTTGCGCGTCCAAATCGTTCATAGGAGAGGTACTTTTTATTCAGCATCGGCAACTGTTTGACTAACTCGTCTTTGGAGGCCACGGTAGTCTCTCTATTTTGAGCGACATAGGTAACCACTGTTTCTTCGGATTGATTTTGATCAAAATCGTATCGGTAAAGACGCATAGGGTCTTTGTTTGAGGCCGCCCACCTGAGATTGGTACCCCAGTTTCCAGCGGCGATGTCATAGTCTCCATCCCTGTCAAAGTCGGCAACGGCTAACGATTCCCAGAGCCCGTATTCTTGATTTAAGTTTGTATTCGAAGCGCGTTGAAGTCCGGCATCATTATTTAACCAAAGGGTTGGTGTATTCCACGGGCCACAGGATACAGCATCTAATAAGCCATCGCCATTAAAGTCGGTCCAAACCAGGTCGCTGATTGGCCCTGATTGACTAAAGGCCTCTCCCCATAGTTTGGTGTGATCGCTAAATCGGCCGTTGCCTTCGTTGCGAAGGAGATAATGCATTGGATCCACGCCAAATTCTTGTGAGACCGCCTTGGCCGTTAGGATCAAATCTAATAGACCGTCTTGATTTAGATCGATTACGGTGATTTTATCTGTAGATTGGACAAAATCGGGTAGTGCTTTCGGATCATAAACTAAACCATGACCAGTATTGAGATAAAGCCGAGGCTTAAGGGCTTCTCCTGTTTTAAATTCATTACCGCCATGACCGATAATCAGATCATTTAGTCCGTCGTTATTGGCGTCAAGAATCGCTACGGCTGTTCCTTCGCTCAGGGCATCTACCGAATCCTCCAGCGCTGAGTGGCTCAGGGTTCCATCAGGGTTTTGATAAAATATTGCTGTGTTTTGCCCCTTGGCCCCAGTGATGATGAGATCTTCTCGTTGATCCCCATTCAGATCACCAACTGTCATAGCCGGGCCTTCATTGCTATGGGCGTAGGGGGTGAGTGGATTGCGATTAAAATCTAAGGAACTGCGCTCTTGATGTATCCAGTCGATGGATGGGGTTAAGGCCTGCATTAATGGTTTTTTCGTGGGTCCATCTGGTCTATTGATGCTCAAGAGACCATCATTTTGACGCTCAACAACAAGGCGTCGATTTGTTTCAACGTCGCTCAGGACCTGTCGCTGTCCTGTAGGCCAAAGGATCACGAGTGAGTCCAATTGGTGGATGTCACCAAGACCAAAATGCAATACCGGAGGGCTGGACGATAAGAAACCTCGTGTTGTATGGTTTTCACGGGTGAGTTGCCGGTTTTTATGGTGAGCAGTGACCCTCGCGCCGATGGCATTTTTATTGGGGGACTCGTCCCGCAGTAGTACACTTAAATAATGCTGGTCTGGATGTCGTTGACGTGCTTTATTCTCCATGATAAAACTTGGGTCCATGGTGTTGTTCACCACCAAATCAAGGTCACCATCCAGATCGAGGTCGGCATAGGCTGCTCCATGGCTAAAACTGGGAATATTGGGCATCCATTGTTCGCTGAGATCAATCAAAGTCTGGCCATCGGTGTTTTTAAACAGATAATTTGCTGTCTTTTTTACTGGAATCTGTTCTATAAAGGCCATAGCATCCCGTTTCATGTCACGACCGAGCTGTTTTTGAATTTCATCATTGGCGATAAAATTGATGTAGTCCATATCATTGGTGGCGCCCATAATGCCATTTGAGACGAATAAATCTGAGTAACCATCCAAGTCAAAGTCCGCGATCAAGGGACTCCATGACCATTCTGTGGCTGAAATCCCCGCGGCATTGCCAATTTCACTAAATACTTCATTGCCGCGATTAAGGTGAAGGGTGTTTTGCATGTATTGATGCGCGTAACCATTTTTGACGTATTGGTTGTATAGCTGAAAATTAAATTCAGTTCCCGAGGACTTGTAGGTCACCAGATCCTCAGGCAACATGTCTACAGAAATGATATCCATCAAGCCGTCATTATTCAAATCACCACTGTCATTGCCCATAGAGTAGTGGGTTGTATGACCCAGGGCCTCTGTTTGGGTGTGGATGATTTCCTCAAAGTATTTACCGTCTTGGTTGATGTAGAGATAGTCGTTTTCAAAAAAATCATTACCGATGTACAAGTCGGGATAACCGTCATTGTTGAAATCAGCTACTGAAAGCCCCAATCCATAACCAATGGCCCCTTGAAAAATACCTTTACTGGCAGAAACATCGACAAATTTCCCATTTTGATTTTCATAAAGTCGGTCACCCGAAAGAGAATCTACGGCCTTGCGTTTATTTCCAGAGCCATAGTTAAGGTTTGGATTGATGCTGTGATTCATGAGGTAAAGGTCGAGGTCTCCGTCAAGATCGTAGTCAAAAAAGGCACTCTGGGTACTCAGCCCTCTGAAATCCAAGCCATAGGACTGTGATTGTTCTTTAAAACTCGGAACACCATTATCATCAACGCCCTGATTAATCATCAAGGCATTGTGCACTTGAGGTACGGTGTCCGAGGCAACTCTTGAGAGATAAAAGTCCATATTTCCGTCAGCATTAACATCTGCTAGGGCGACACCATTGGTCCAACCATTGGGAAGTGGCGGTAGGTCTGATTTTTCGAAGGTCATCTCTCCTTTATTGAGGTATAAAGAAGCTTGATTTTGGTTTGTGGTGAAAATTAAATCAGGCAGGCTATCGTTGTTAAAGTCTGCTATACCAACACCACCACCGTTGTAAAAATAAATGTAGTTTAGAATGTTTTGATTGGGATGTGAGGTTAATTTATGCCTAAAGTCTACGCCCGTATCGGTGGCGCTTTTCAATTCAAAAAGCGTGGATTTTTGACAAGACTGAAACAGGCAAATAATGAGCATGAGCCATATCGGGCCTTGTAAAAAGACTTTTTGCTTTATTTGCGATTCACTTTCCTTGCGCATGTGACGGATTTATGCAAAATCTAAAATACGCACTTTGGATAGCCCAAGTGTTTATGTAAAAATTAAATACCTTAATGAAAGATTAAAAAAAAGGCCACCCGATGTGGGTGGCCTTTTTGTTGTATTGAAAACCTTGGATTAGTATCCAGGATTCTGTACTAGATTCGGGTTTGAAAGTAGTGCATTTACCGGAATTGGGTAAAGTTTCCACTTGTCGTCACCAATAGAAGCTTCGTTTTTATAAGTCCAAGCTCCTGTGAAGGCGCCGAAACGTAACATGTCGTTTCTTCTCCAGAATTCAACGTATAATTCACGTCCGCGCTCAGCCAATAGATCAGCATCAGAGACACTTCCTAGAGGAGTTGCACCACGTAGTGTACGCAATTCATTCACCATTGGAGTTGCATTACCTCCCATACGCATCATGGCCTCAGCTTTCATCAAGTGAGCATCTGCATAACGGAAGACAATTTCGTGTGAACGGAATGATCCACCATCATCACCTGGGTGATACTTGATGATACGAATACCAGTAGCTTCACCGTTACCAGAAAGACCTGGAAGATCTTTGGTAAAGATAAGTGGGTTACCAGAACGATCTTTCAAGATGGAACCATCTTCGTCGTACTGCTGACCAACTAGGAAGCCGTAACCAATACCTAAGTTTTCTGAATTTGCGCTGGCCGCATCTGGCACCCATCCACGACGCTCCTCTTGGCCAGCATCAAGAGCATTGCTCTCTGGACCTTCGAAGCTGTCATAAAACTCAGCTAAGGTGGTGAATCCGTTCCATCCCCCACCTGAGTTGTCAGGAGAGTTTTGGTTGTAGTGAAGTCCATTCCAAATACGGTTACCTACACCAGCTTTAGCATACCAAATGGTTTCTGAATCTGGAACATCTTGTTTGAAGATGTCAAAATAACCGGCTTGAAGCGCATAGCCTTCAGCAGCAATCGCATCCACGTGATCGACAACCGCTTGGTAGTTTGGTTGAGATCCAGTGTAACGCTCAGAGTTTAACATAACCTTAGCCAGCATAAAGTGAGCAGCGGCTTGGTTCGCTCTTGAGTGACCTTCTTCAGTTGGACCAGGACCTGCCATTGGCAAGTTTGGAAGTGCTGTTTCAAGATCATTTACGATGAAGTTATAAGCCTCAGAAGCTGAAAGTACAGATGGATTAACATCTGGAGCATCAGTTGGCTGACGGAATGGCGCAACGCCATAAAGGTCTAACACGAAATACATACTAAAAGCACGTAGGAAACGAGCTTGAGCATCTTGCTCGGCGTTCGGCGCACTCAATGGATCAAGGATCTGTGAGGCACGAAGAACATTCTGGTTCAAGTTGTTCCAAGTGTTTAGTACAAATTGGTGTGTAGGACTCCAAGTGTGTGCGTGAAGCGTTCTCCAGATTCCATTATCTCCCCAGTCAGTTCCTCGTGTAGGAACAAGGGTTTCATCTGTAGATACTTCATTCAAGGCAAAGAAATTACCTTGATCACCAAGTTGTCCATAGGTGTCATTGTATAGGTTAGTAATTGATGCATCAACATCAGCTACTCCTTCGAATACTGTAGATCCCTCTGCGATGATAGAGTCAGTCTCTTCAATCGCTAGGTCAGTACAGGAAACGGTCAATAAAGATAGAATCGCACTCGCGAGTACCGGCTTCATGAAATTTTTCATGGTTCTTTTCATAATTTATCTTTTAAAATTTAGCGTTTAGTCCAAAAGTAAATGTTCTCGGTCTTGGGTAACCTGCGTAATCAATACCGAAAACTGGAAGACCGTTTAATAAGTCACCACCTGCAGGTGAACTACTTACCTCAGGATCTAAACCTGAATAGTCTGTGATTACAAATAAGTTCTGTCCAGTTACAGAAAGCACCAATGACGAGAAGAATTCATCGCCAGAAAGTGGCACTTTGTAACTTACAGTAGCGTTTTGGAAACGAACAAAGTCTCCACTCTCAAGGAAACGTGTAGATACGTCAGCCGCTGCGTCAAAAGACTCACCAGCAGTAAGTACATCAGAAGTCACGTTACGTCCACCACGGAAGGCACCTGCAGTAAAGAAGGCGTTCGCAGTGTTGTTGTAAATGTAGTGACCGAATTGTCCTGAGAAGTAAGCAGACGCAGTCCAGTTACCATAACTCAATGATGTTGAAAGACCTCCTGTTAGTGTAGGCAATGCGCTTTTTCCAACAAAGTCTTGAACATCAGATTGTACTGGCTGTCCAGTGTCAGGATCAAATCCTTCAAACTCACGTAGGAAGTAAGAGAATAAAGGCTCACCAGCTTTTAGCTTTTGGGCGAAAGCCAATGAAAGTCCTTGTCCACGGATGGTACCAGCGTCAAATTCACCTTGCAACTCCTCAACCATGTTATCGTTGAATGCTGCATTTAAAGTGGCGTTCCAAGTCAAGTCATCACTTGAGATTAGATCATACCCTAAGCTCACTTCAAATCCTTGGTTAACTACCTTTGAATCAGGTAAATTCAAGAATAAGAATGGCTGAACAGAAGGCTGTGCCGCCAATACGTTAAACAATAGGTCAGAAGTTTCCTTGCGGTATACATCGACACTACCGTTCAAACGATCGTTGTTGAATCCAAAATCTAGACCAGCAGCGTACTGCATTGTCTCCTCCCACTTAAGTGCAGGGTTTGGATAAGAAACGTCTACAATACCAGGGATGTTGATGTTTCCACCATCATCTGGTCCACCACCAGCATAACGCTGTCTTTGGGTAAAGTTACCGTATCCTAGACCTTCTTGGTTACCAGTGATACCTGCACCTAAACGAAGTTTAAGGGTAGATACATTGTCACCAACAAAGTCCTCGTTATGTAATTTCCAGGCAAAAGCTCCAGAAGGGAAGTAACCGTATTGGTTATCCTGACCAAAGCGAGAAGAACCGTCAGCACGCATTGTCGCAGTTAGTAAATACTTATCTGCGATTGAATAGTTTACACGACCAAAGTAAGACTGCAATTCATCTGTGTTGTCATAAGTGTCAACAAAAATTGATTTTACAGCCAGGTTGTTAAGGTCAGTAATTATGTCTGTGGTTGGTTCTGGGAATAGACGGTTAACAAAAATACCGCCAGTGTTTCCAGCGAATCCGTATTGTTGGTAGTCACCAGTAATTTTTGCTTCAATAGCGTTGGCGGTGCTTTCGATCGCATCACCCATCTGGTTCATGTCCTCAGTAAAGAAGCCCCAAGCGTTGGCGTTGCGTCCATTACGGTTGAAGTTCTGGTAAGAGTAACCAGCCAAGATGTCTAAGCTAGAGTTTTCGAATTCCTTAGAGTAATTTAAGGTAGCTTCCAAAAGCTCACTCTTGGTATTCAAATCAGCTAAACTACCACGACCATTTCCTAGAACACCACCACCAAAGTTAATGGCGTTTGGAGATGCCGTAGAAATACGAGTTGATTCTGATTCATCAAGACCGATGTTCACTTTCGCAGATAAGTCAGACGTTAAGGCATATTCAGCCGAAACATTAACTAACATACGGTTTGTGTTTGCTCTATTTTGGAAATACTTTAACATGGTAGATGGACTTAAAAGACCACCAGTTCCATCAAAGTCCGGAGAAGTTGGCCAAGTCGGATTGGCTGAGTAGGCCGCACCTAAAAGGTCACCTCGGAATCCAGCACTAGCAGCAGTCGCCGCACCTTCGTCATTTACACGAGAAATTGAAGACTGAACACCAATTTTCAATTTGTCATCAAGAAATCTTTGATTCCAGTTGATACGACCGGTAACACGCTCTAATGAAGTATTTTCTACAACACCAAAGTTTTTGTTATACCCAAAGGTCGCACGTAAATTACCTGAACCATAGTTGTTTGAGTAAGCCAAATCGTTGTTGGTAGACGTTGAGGTTCTAAAAATGTAGTCTTGCCAGTTGGTGTTATCACCAAAATCACGCTCTTCTACATTAAAACCAAAGTCAGCAGCACGACTTAAATACTTCTCAGCAGACAATAAATCAAAAGTCTTAGCTACAGAAGCAATAGACATGCTAGAAGAGTATTCCCATGAAGATCCGCGGGCACCCTTCCCTGATTTTGTTGTGATGAAAACAACACCATTCGCTCCACGAGAACCATAAATGGCAGCAGCAGAGGCATCTTTCAAGATACTGATGCTCTCGATATCATTAGGGTTAATGAACGACAATGGGTTTTTGGCTGCGTTTGAACCGATACCAACAGCATCACCTTCTGCAGAAGTGTTCCCCCCTGAAAGAGGAATACCATCCACAACAAATAACGGGTTGTTGTTCGAACGTACAGAAGCTGCACCACGAATACGAATGTCGATTCCAGCACCTGGCTCACCAGTACTCTGAGAAATCTGAACCCCGGCTGTTTTACCTTGGATCAATTGTTCAGGAGAGTTGATGACCCCTTGGTTAAAGTCCTCAGCGGTAACTGCAGTAACAGATCCAGTAGCATCCTTTACGGTTGTTGTACCGTATCCGATCACCACAACCTCGGCAAGCGCCTGAGCATCCTCGGCCAAAGTCACATTTACAGTAGACTGGCCTCCTACAGCAACTTCTTGAGTTGCATAACCAATGTAACTAAAGACAAGCGTCGCATCATTTGCTACGTCACTAATCGAATAATTACCATCGAAATCAGTTTGTGCTCCATTTGCAGTGCCTTGCACTACAACATTCACTCCAGGAACTGGTCCGTTAGCGTCAGACACGGTTCCGCTTACAGTCATCTGCGCAAAGGCAGTACTGCTCATAAGCAGAACAACTGGGAGCAACAAAAGTTTAGTTAGTAGTTTGTTTTTCATTTAATTCTCGGTTTTAGGTTAATTTACTTGTTAATCAGTCGTTTTCAAATATTACACATAGGAAAGAAGGCGTTCAAATCGCTTGAACACCAACGTTTCGGGGTGAAATATACAATTTTTTTATCAAATCCTTAACATAATTAAAATTTGGAAACGAAACCAATCCCCGTCAAAGCTAATTCCTTTCACGTTTTGTCCTGAAACTGAACAGTGTAATTAAAGGGGATTGATTTCATGATTTTCCAAATGTTTTGATCAGCGCTACATGGTTAGACGGACCATTAAAGCGATGAACAATTATGATATTTAAAGACAATGTCAAGTTTTTTTTTGAAAAAATCAGGGAATGGTGGATAAATTGTCAAATTTCAAGGCGAAATCGTTTTCGATTTTCGTTTCGTATAAATATCTTGCTCAAAATTTTAACATTTTCATCGAAAACCCATAAGAGTGATATTATATGAAGGAGGTAACGCTAAAACAAATCGCTGAAAATCTCGGTATTTCTGTAACAACCGTGTCCAAGGCATTAAAAAATTACAAGGATGTCAGTCAAAAGACAAAGGCCCGAGTCAAAGCAGAAGCCAAGGCCCTGAATTACAAGCCAAATGTTTTTGCCGTCAATCTAAGGACGAAGGAATCGAAAACGGTAGGTCTAATCATCCCCGAAGTAGTCCACCATTTTTTTTCGAGCGTCATTAATGGCATTATTAACGAAGCCGAAAAGCACGGTTATCTCGTCATTATATTGCAATCTAACGAGTCCGAGACCTTAGAGCGTAAGCAGGTTGATCTGCTGTTGCAAAAGCGCGTTGATGGCATCATGATGTCAATGGCAAATACCACGGTTGATGTTGAACACATTGCTTCAATAAAAAATGCAGGGACGCCACTGGTCATGTTTGATAAAATTTCTAAACTGATTAATTGCTCTAAGATTGTCATTGATGACCGTCAGGCTGCTTATGACGCCACTAAATTTTTAATCGACAAAGGCTGTAGACGTATTGCTCATTTTCGGGGCTCATTGTTGCCACAAAATAGCATTGACCGTTTCTTGGGCTATAAAAAAGCTTTGGAGGATCACAACATCACTTTTGATCCTAATCTCGTCTATATCTGTGAAAATGTTGATTACGATGATGGTCGGGCAGCGGCAAAAAAGCTTTTGGCGGACGGATATGAAATCGATGGACTTTTCGCCATTACCGATATGGCTGCTACGGGTGCCTTAACCGTATTTCAGGAAAACGGCATTCGCGTGCCTGAGGATGTTGCGCTTATGGGATTCAGTAATTGGTTTTTATCTCAAGCCATAACCCCTGCCCTGAGCACAGTAGATCAGCCAGGATTTAAGATGGGGCGCAAGGCTTTTAAAGTGTTGCGAAAAGAGATGAAAGCCAAAAAACAAGGCGTCGCTTTGGACCCTGAGATCAAAATACTCGAAACCAAAATTGTTGAGCGCGATTCAACACCAAATTAATGCTATATTTAAACAGACCAATAAAATAGCATTCCTTCATGCGTTATTTAGTCGGCTTATTCAGCCTATTTCTATTATCGCCCTTGGGTTGTATTGAATCGTCAGTCAAACCAATTGATCAACGATCAGTAACTTACTCAGAGCATTACCGACCACAATTTCATTTTTCTCCTCAAACAAATTGGATGAACGACCCCAATGGCCTTGTGTTTCACAAGGGTCAATATCATCTATTCTATCAGTATTATCCCGACAGTACAGTTTGGGGTCCAATGCATTGGGGGCATGCCACAAGTCGAGATTTATCCCATTGGGAGCATCAGCCTGTTGCGCTTTATCCAGATTCGTTGGGATATATTTTTTCGGGCAGTGCCGTGATAGATCATCAGAATACCTCGGGACTTGGCACAGAAGAGAATCCTGCTATGGTTGCTGTATTCACTAATCAAGTTTTTCCTACGCAACCTTATACTCATCTGAAAATAACCACCGATGGACCTATGTCGGATGAAATTATATTTACAGAACTCAATTCAATTTGGCATGAACAATAAAGTCTTAGTTTTTTCAATAACCGTGGCCCTAGCGGGATTTCTATTTGGATTTGATACGGTGGTGATCAGTGGGGCGAACAAGCCACTTCAAGAACTCTGGGCACTTTCACCTTTTATGCATGGAACCTTTATCATGAGTATGGCCCTTTGGGGTACAGTACTCGGATCACTCGTTGGGGGCATTCCTACCCAAAGCCTTGGGCGTAAAAAAACCCTGTTTTGGATTGGGGTTTTATTCTTTGTTTCTGCCTTGGGCAGCGCCTTGGTGTCTGACCCATATTTATTTTCATTTTTTCGATTTATCGGTGGTATTGGCGTTGGGGTCTCCTCGGTGGCAGCCCCAATTTACATTTCTGAGATTACCTCGTCGGATAAAAGAGGTCAGCTCGGAGGGCTTTATCAGTTTTGCCTGGTGTTTGGTATTTTGATCGCCTTTATTTCTAATTGGGCTCTAAAAGGCTTTGACGGGGCCAATGATTGGCGATGGATGCTCGGTGTTGAGGCCATTCCTGCATTGGCCTACACCCTTATGGTTTTAAAAGTGCCCTACAGTCCGCGTTGGCTTGTTTTGCAAAAAGGTGAGGATGAGCAGGCCTTGTCCATTTTAACCATTATTTATCAAAAAATTGAGGTCGCCAAAAAGCATTTGGCCGAGATTAAATTGGACCGCCAAGAATCTGTGGGTCAAGAGCGTTTATTTCAGAATAAGTATAAAAAAGTATTGTATTTAGGTTTTCTGATCGCCTTGTTTAATCAGCTTTCGGGGATAAATTTTGTGCTGTATTACGCCCCACAAATTTTGGAGCAAGCTGGATTAGGTGGCAGCGATTCTCTGTTTAATTCAATAGCCATTGGAGTTGTCAATTTAATATTCACCTTAATTGGTGTTCGATTAATTGATAGACTTGGTCGTCGTCAACTCATTATCATCGGTTCAGTGGGTTATATTTTAAGTCTAATCATGGTTGGAATTTGTTTTCAGTTTGCCTTAAGCCCAGCGCTACTGCTGACGTTTATCTGTTTATTTGTTGCAGCGCATGCCATCGGTCAAGGGGCAGTGATATGGGTCTTTATTTCAGAGATTTTTCCCAATCGCGTCCGCTCATATGGTCAAAGTTGGGGCACGGGAACCCATTGGGTTTTTGCCGCAATAATTACCATGGTTACCCCTTATTTTATTGATGATCAGCAAGGTTTATTTCGCAATAATTTGGAGGTCATTTATTACTTCTTTGCCTTTATGATGGTGCTGCAATTGCTCTGGGCTTTACTGAAAATGCCTGAGACTAAAGGTATTTCTCTTGAAGATTTAGAAAAGGAATTAGTGGACCATGACAGCTAATGCGCCACAAGTCATATGTTGGGGTGAAATTCTTTGGGATGTTTTTCCTGATCAATCCGTAATCGGAGGCGCGCCGTTTAATGTGGCTCAGCGCTTGCAGAGCTCTGGTATCGAGGCCTGGATGATCAGTACACTTGGACGGGATCCATTGGGAGAAAAAGTCATCCAATACATGAAAAATATCGGCCTGTCTACAAGGGGGATTGCTATTGATGATGCCTTACCTACAGGACAAGTCACTGTGACTTTAGATCAAAAAGGTGTTGCTCAATATACCATTGAAGATCCTGCGGCTTGGGATGAAGTTCAGCTACGCGATGATGTGCTGACATTCGCCAAGGGGGTAGAAGTTTTTGTCTTTGGAAGTTTGGCCATGCGGCATAGGGCTAACCAAGTTGCTCTGGAACAAATCTGGCCCGAGCAGGCTCTTAAGGTTTTTGATGTGAATTTGCGCCCTCCGCACTTTGATCACGATTGGATTCATGCCATGCTTTTCAAGTCTGATATGATTAAAGTGAATCAAGAGGAAATGGAGTGGTTGTTTT
>Ga0213858_10000150_pt1 | contig 31845 bp, 34 predicted proteins | sample PICome_FD_160122 | JGI IMG/M metagenome (GOLD analysis project Ga0213858, IMG submission 160122) | Coastal seawater microbial communities near Pivers Island, North Carolina, United States - PICO245 | ecosystem: Environmental > Aquatic > Marine > Coastal | place: USA: North Carolina | collected... | reverse complement strand
TGCAACCTTCCAGATACGAGGAGGCGATGCCGTGGGTGTACCAGGAGGTGACGAAGGTGGTGCCGGTGAGCCAACCACCGATGGCCAGATAGGCCGTGGGAAAGAGGAGAATGCCGGACCAGCCGACAAAAACGAAGCGGTCGCGCTTGAGCCAGTCATCGAGGACGTCGAACCATCCCCGCTGTGGCGCGCGTCCTACAGCGATCGTCATGAGAGAGCTTCATGAAGCTTTACGAGCCGAGCCTAAGGGGTCTCGCCTCATCTGTGGCGATGGAGTTCCAGGCAAGCCGCGGCAGATGAGTGAAAATACTCAGGAGAGCCTGAACGCCTGAGCGAAGGCCTGTGCCGATTGGCGACAATGACAGCAGTGACGTGGATCCGCTGTGTACATCGTTGAATTGGCCTTGAGGATGAGCCCCGTGCCGGTCTCGGTGCAACGCAAGGAACTCCACGATGCCGAGGCCCGCGAGCAGCAGGTGCGCCAAAGCATGGAGCAGGGGCAACCAAGGTTGATGGAGCTGAACTGCGAAAAGGTCGATGGCAAGCGCGTGAGCGTGCTCACCAACGACGTTCTCGCTGTGCAGATCTACGAAAAGGCGGCCGCCAGCGGCGGCAGCAAGCGCCCCGGCTTCGCCTTTGATTCCTGAGGCTGAGAATGCCTGAGGCCACGGATGAGTCCAAACGTCGGGGCGGCGTTCGCATTGAACGCCTCAGCTACAGCTGGCCCTGTGGAACCAGGGCCCTGGACCACTGCAGCCTGGAGATCCCCGGTGCCGGCCTCTGGATGTTGGTGGGCAGCAATGGCAGTGGCAAAAGCACGCTGTTTCGCTTGCTTGCCGGGCTGCTCACGCCGCAGCACGGACGGATCAGCCATCAGCTCCGCCCGGCCTTGGTGTTTCAGAACCCCGACCATCAGTTGTTGCTCCCCAGCTGCGGCAGCGAGCTGCTGCTGCATCTGCCGCCAGGCTGCCCGGCCGATCAGCGCCCCCACAGAATTGAACAGGCCCTGGAACAGGTCGGCCTTGCAGGCATGGCGTCTCGGCCGATCCACACCCTCAGCGGCGGCCAGAAACAGCGGCTTGCCATTGCCGGTGCCCTCGCCAGCGACGCCAGCCTGCTCCTGCTCGACGAACCCACCGCCCTGCTCGACCCCGCCAGCCAGCAGACGGTGCTGGGAACCGTGCAGCAGCTCTGCCATCGCTCCCGGGCCCCCCTCACAGCCCTCTGGGTGACCCATCGCCTCGATGAGCTCGACCATGCGGATGGAGCCGCCCGCATGGAACAGGGACGGATCGGCGCCTGGCAATCAGGCCGCCAGCTGCGGCAACGGCTTCAGGCCCTTGCCGGTCGGCGGGGCTGAGGGGTAAGTTCTTCGAGTGCCATTCCTCGGTAGCTCAGCGGTAGAGCGGTCGACTGTTAATCGATTGGTCGCAGGTTCGAATCCCGCCCGGGGAGTTTTCACTACATTGCCGCAGCCTTGAGCTGCGGCTTTTTTTTGACCTGAGCTCTAGTGTTTTTTTCTTCGCGACAGGCGAAAATTCGTCACAAAGGGAGCAAGATTCGGAAGACTTCCTGAAGAGCCTTGGGGAGCGTGGCCGCCGGAACAGCAGCAAATCCCTTACCCCGCCTGAGATCAGTAGCTGAGTGATCGCTCCGTCGCCGAGGCAACCACCCCTGCATGGGCCTACAAATCTTGGGAGAATCCGCACAACGATTGATCCGCGTTTCGTTTCCCTGCTCGCCCGCGTCTGACGTCTGATGAAACCCTGCATCCTGCTGATTGAAGACGACAGGGACATGCGCGAGCTCGTGGGCGGGCACCTCGAGCACAACGGCTTTGATGTGCAACGCGCCGAAGACGGCATCAAGGGCCAGGCGCTTGCGCTGCAGTACTCCCCCGACCTGATCCTGCTCGACCTGATGCTGCCGAAGGTCGATGGCCTCACGCTCTGTCAGCGACTCCGCCGCGATGAACGCACTGCTGGAATTCCGATCCTGATGCTCACGGCCCTGGGTGGCACCAAAGACAAAGTGAGTGGCTTCAATTCCGGTGCCGACGACTACCTCACCAAACCCTTCGATCTCGAAGAACTACAGGTGCGGATCAAAGCGCTGCTTCGTCGCAGTGATCGGGGGCCCGTCGGCAGCGGAACCCACCAGGAAATCCTCAGCTACGGCCCGCTCACCCTGGTGCCGGAACGCTTTGAGGCGATCTGGTTTGATGATCCCGTGCGCCTCACCCACCTGGAATTCGAGTTACTGCACTGCCTGCTCCAGCGTCATGGTCAGACCGTGGCTCCGTCCCTGATCCTCAAAGAGGTGTGGGGGTATGAACCAGACGACGACATCGAAACCATCCGGGTGCACGTGCGACACCTTCGCACCAAACTCGAGCCCGATCCGCGCAAACCGCGTTTCATCAAAACCGTGTACGGCGCCGGCTACTGCTTGGAATTGCCCACCGGTGCCCAGCTCGAGGATCTGGGCGATGTGCTAGCGCAGGCCCGACACAACCGGGAAGAGCACGATCAGGCCAAACGGGCCAGCGCCTGAGGGTGCACCTCAGCCCGATCAGGCGTTCACAACGAGTAGATCCAGAAGCGCCACTTCCCAGGCCAAACGCGGCTGCACATAGGCCAGCAACTGCTGACGCAGGCGATGCAACCGTTGCAGATCATGCTCACGACCCTGCTGCCGCCAACGGACCTGCTCCCACCAGGCGAGGAGCCAGAGCTGTTGCTCAACGTTGAGCATTTCACTGAGCTCCCGCGCCAGCGCCAGGGCCTCCACCGGTTGTTTTGGCGGCTGCTCCAGCCTCTGGCAAAGGGCTTCCGGCATCGCTTGCCACTGCGCAAAGTGATCCAGCAGCGCGCCGGGTGATCCTGCCGCCAGGGCGGCCAGATCCGGCTGGTTTAGGGCCTCAAGGGCCGACGTCGACAGCGCTGGATCCAACCGCCCCAACACCTGATGCATCGCCTCAGCGCTGAGCCTCACAAAACGGATCTGCTGGCAGCGCGAACGAATGGTGTCGAGTAGCCGCTCGGGGGCCGCCGACACCAGGATCAACAAGCCATGCCCTGGTTCCTCAAGCGTTTTGAGCAGGGCATTCGCTGCGGCCTCGGCCATCGCTTCCGGCTCCTCCAGCACCACCAGACCGCGCCGTGCCTCCAGCGGCTGCCGTGCCAGGAAGCGGCCGAGCTCCCGGATCTGCTCCAGACGCACCTGGGGAGGAGAGCGGCGATTCACGCCGGCCTCCTCCGCTTCGGAGCGGGACACGAGGCGCCCCTGATGGCTGTAGGTGGGTTCCACCCAGAGCAGATCGGGGTGATTGCGTGCCTCCAGACGCCGGCGTTGCCTGGAATCCGGCTCACCATCGGCCAGCACCCCCTCGAGGAAACGGAGCGCCGCCAGGCGACGGCCCACACCGTCGGGGCCGTGCAACAGATAGGCGGGAGCGATCCGGTCGCAGCGGAGGGCCGCCTCGAGCAGAGACACGGCCAGCGGCTGCCCCACCAGGTCGGCAAACAACGCCGTCACGGGCGTGCCCAGCGCCGGGCCTGTTGGCTGAGCAGCGCCTCCAGGGCCTCACGCACCTGGGCCAGGGGGCGATCCGCCCGCCCCTCCAGCCACCCCTGCTCCGCTGCCTGGGCAGCAAAACCATCCGCCACCCGCTGAAGAAAGGCCAGGCCCGTCGCCTCGATCCGATCGGCACGGCGTCCCCCTCGGCGCTCCACACTCACCGCCACAGGCAGCGAGAGCCAAATGGTGAGATCCGGTGTCAATCCGCCGGTGGCGATCAACGCCAACTGACGGATCAGGGCCTGATCCAGTTGGCGCCCAAACCCCTGATAGGCCATGGTCGATCCGGTGAAACGGTCACTCAGCACCCAGTCGCCCCGATGGAGGGCGGGCCGAATCACCTGGGCAACATGCTGGGCCCGATCCGCTGCATAGAGCAGCAACTCCGCCACCGCTTCCGGTGCCGCCGCCTCGGGAGGATGGAGCAGCAGCTCTCGCAGGGCCTGCCCCAGAGCGGTGCCTCCAGGCTCCCGGGTCTGAATCAGACGAGCCGTTGATGGCATCAGCCCACTGACTGGCAACCAGGCGGCCAGATGGGCCATCTGGGTGGTTTTGCCACAACCATCAATCCCCTCCAGCACCAGCAGCCGGCCGCGCTGGATGGTCATGGCAGCCGCAGGCTGAGGGCATTGAGCACCACCGTGATCGAGCTGAGGGCCATCAGAAGGGCAGCGAGCGGAGGCGAGAGCAGCACCCCGAAACCGGGCAACAACACCCCGGCCGCCACGGGCAGGGCAATCAGGTTGTAACCGAAGGCCCACACAAGGTTCTGACGCACTTTCGCCATCGTGCGGCGCGCGAGCAGCAGCGCTTCGGGGACCCCCTCCAGGCGATCGCCGAGCAACACCAGATCAGCCGTGTCTTGAGCGATCTGCGTGCCTGTTCCCACCGCGATCCCCAGATCGGCCGCGGCGAGAGCGGGCGCATCGTTGATGCCATCCCCCACCATCGCCACCGCCCCCTCCGTCCGGAACGCTTCCAACCGTTCCAGCTTCTGCTCGGGCAGGAGTCCCCAGGCCAACTGCTGGGGACCAAAGCCGAGCTCACCACCCAGACGCTCCACCGACTGACGCCGATCGCCGCTGAGCATGGCCAGCTGCAAACCTTGATCCGCCAGCCGGCGCACCGCCGTGGCGGCATCGGGCCTGGGGCGGTCATCGACACTGATCAGGGCCAGAAAGCGCGCCTCCAGGGCCACCGCCACCAGGGAACAGCCCGCTGCCGCCAGCTGGTCGAGCTGCTGCTGTTCGGCCTCCCCCCAGGCCACGCCCTGGCGTTGCAACCACTCGGGTCTGCCGACCAACAGGGTGCCCTCGACACCTGCAAGGCGGCCAGACACCCCGGCGCCTGGGATGGTGTGGCTGGCTTCCACAGGCAGCAGCGGCAGCTGACGGCGCTGGGCCTCCTGAAGCAGAGCGTGGGCCAGGGGATGGCGACTGCTCTGTTCCAGGCTCGCCGCCAGCTGCAAGGCCCGAGACGGATCGTCAACGGCCAGCACTTTGGACACCAGGGGGCGCCCCAGGGTGAGCGTGCCGGTTTTATCGAAGACCACTCGGGAGAGATCGGCGGCCTGCTCGATCACATCGCCGCCGCGGAACAACCAGCCCTGACGGGCCGCCAAGCCCGAGGCCACGGTGATCACCGTGGGCGTGGCCAGGCCAAGGGCGCAGGGGCAGGCGACCACCAGCACGGCGATCGCCAGCTGGATCGCCAGACCCAGCGGTGTTTCCGCCCCGGCACCCAACGGCGCATGCAAGCCATGGGCCATGCCGTGCTGCAGTCCGTTCTGCATGCCATGGCCAGAAGCAAGCAACTCCGGCCAGAGACGGGCGCCGATCCACCACCAGAACAGCAGGGTGATCAGCGCCAGGGACACCACCCCATAGCAGAAGAGGCCAGCGACCCGATCGGCCAGCCCCTGAATCGGGGCCTTGCGGGCCTGGGCCTGCTCCACCAGAGCGATGATCCGGGCCAGGGCTGTTTCCGCCCCCACCCTCTGCACCTGAAGCACCAGGGGCGCCTCCAGGTTGAGGCTGCCCGATGAAAGCTCGGTGCCGGGTGCGGCCTCCAAGGGCAGCGGTTCACCCGTGAGGCTCGACACATCCACCGCCGAGCTGCCATCCACCACCAGGCCATCCACCGGCACCCGATCGCCCGCCAACAGCTGCACCCGCTCCCCGGGGCGGAGATCGGACACTGGGACGTCCCGCACCGTGCCGTCATCCATCAGCAGCCGCGCCACATTCGGTTGCAGCGACGCCAGCTCCTGCAGGGCACGGCCCGTGCGCAACCGCGCCCGCTCCTCGAGGAATCGCCCCAGCAGCACAAAGCCGAGCAGCATGACCGGCTCATTGAAGAAACAGGGCCAGCCCACCTGGGGCCACAGCAGTGCCACCACACTGGCCAGGTAGGCACTGCCCACCCCGAGAGCCACAAGCGTGTCCATGCTCGGTGCGCCGGCCCGGGCAGCCGCCCAGCCACCCAACAGGATCGACCGGCCCGGACCCAGCAGCGCCACCGTGGCCAAAGCGGCATGAAAGGGCAAGGCACCGAGAATCGGCACCTGGAGTTGGCCGCCTTCGGCCAGATGTCCCAGCACCGACAGCAGCAGGAGCACCAGCGCCACCATCAACTGACGCCACTGGCGCCACCAGCCCCAGAGCCGTTCAGGATCGTCGGCCTCCACAGGAGACACCCCCCTGGGTTTGGCGGGGAAGCCCCGATCGGCAAGGGCCTGAAGCACCGGCTCGAGGCCGTCGTCCCGCCCCGGCCGATCGTCGGCCAGCTGCACCCAGGCGCTGCGGGTCACCAGATTCACGCTCGCGTCCCGCACACCGGGCTGCTCCAACAGCGTGCGTTCCACTGCGCGCACACAGCCGCCGCATTTCATCCCTTGCACATCCAGCAACACGGAGCCGCTCGAGGCACCGGACCCTGGCGGTGTGAGCCTGGACGCGGCAGGCGACGACATAGGGGCCGGATGGGTGGTCACCAGCGGGGCTCAGATCAACGTCAACAGGCTCATCACGCTAGGCAGGCCTGGTTGCCCCAGGATGGAGGCACCTGAGCAGGCGCGCCGTGCCCCGCAGCAATCGCAACGACAACTTCATCGACAAAAGCTTCACGGTGATGGCCGATCTGATCGTGAAGCTGCTGCCGATCAATGCGCGCGCCAAGGAGGCCTACGTGTATTACCGCGATGGTCTCTCGGCCCAGAACGACGGCGATTACGCCGAAGCTCTGGAGAATTACGAGGAAAGCTTGAAGCTGGAGGACAACCCGATCGATCGCGGCGAAACCCTTAAAAACATGGCAATCATCTACATGAGCAACGGCGAGGAAGAGCGGGCGCTGGAGACCTATCAGAAAGCACTCGATGAAAACCCCAAGCAACCGTCCTGCCTCAAGAACATGGGCCTCATCTACGAGAAACGGGGCCGCACGGCGGAAGAGGAAGGGCGACGCGACGACGCCGACCGCTGGTTCGACCGCGCCGCCGATGTGTGGACCCAGGCCGTGCGCCTCAATCCGGGTGGCTATCTCGACATCGAGAACTGGCTCAAGTCGACGGGCCGCAGCAACGTGGATGTGTATTTCTGAGGATCAGGCCCGATCGTCGGCCGGATCCACGCCGAGAGCCAGCACCAGGGCTTCCGTGATCCGAGCCGCTTCCAACAGTTCGAGATCCAGGGCCGCCGCTGCAGCGCCGAGTCCGCTGCCCCTGGGCACCACGGCCCGCCGGAAGCCGAGTCGGGCCGCCTCCTGCAGGCGCAACTCCAGTTGCGTCACCGGACGCAGCTGGCCTCCGAGCCCCAGCTCGCCCAGCAACACGGTGCCGGCCGGCAGGGTGAGATCGCGATAGCTGGCCACCACGGCGGCCGCCACCCCCAGATCCGCGGCCGGCTCCTCCACCTCGAGCCCGCCGGCCACGGCGAGATAGCAGTCGAAGCGCGAGAGGGGCAACCCCATGTGCTTTTCGAGCACCGCCAGGATCTGATGCAGGCGATTCACAGCAATGCCGGTGGCGGTGCGGCGCGGGCTGGCGTAGCTGGTGGTGCTGACCAACGACTGCAGATCCACCACCAGCGGCCGTGTGCCTTCGCAGGCCACGATCGTGGCCACACCGCTGGCCTGATCACCACTGAGAAACAGCTCGCTCGGATTGCCCACTTCCGCCAGGCCCTGGCCACGCATCTCGAACACGCCCAGTTCGTGGGTGGCACCGAAGCGGTTCTTCACGGCCCGCAGCAGCCGGTGGCTGGCGAAGCGATCCCCCTCGAAGGTGAGCACCGCGTCCACCAGATGCTCGAGCACCTTGGGCCCGGCCAGCACCCCTTCCTTGGTGACGTGCCCCACCAGCAACAGGGCCGTGTTCTGGCGTTTGGCGAGTCGTTGCAGAGCGGCAGCGCACTCCCGCACCTGGGCCACGGAGCCCGGAGCGCTGGACAGCTCAGCATCGTGGAGGGCCTGAATGCTGTCGATGATCGCCACATCCGGCTGCAGCGCCTCCAGTTCCTCGAGCACCAGCTCGAGGTCGGTCTCTGCCAGGAGCTGCAGGCTCTGAACGGCCTCCACCCCCACCGGATCCTGCAGGCGCTGCCAACGCAGCTTCACCTGCGCCGCCGACTCCTCTGCACTCACGTAGAGCACCGAGCGCTGCACAGCCATCGCCGCAGCACTCTGCAGCAGCAAGGTGCTCTTGCCGATCCCCGGATCGCCGCCCACCAGCACCAGAGAACCGGGCACGACGCCACCGCCGAGCACGCGATCCAGTTCTCCATAGCCACTCGCCAAGCGCTGCAGAGGCTGATCCGCGAGCGCATCGATCGCCATGGACCGGCGCGCTGTCGGTGTGGTCGCCGGATCGGCGGAAGCCCGCCGGCGACGGCCGTCAGATTTGGGCGCAGCCTGCTCCACCAGGGAGTTCCAGCTCCCACAGCTGTTGCAGCGACCGAAGAACTGACGGGTCTGGGCCCCGCAGCTCTGGCAAACGAAGAAAGAGCGCGACCTTGACACGTCGAACTGTGAAGAAACTTGGCGCTGAGTGAATGATGGGCACCCCCATCAACTTATGTGTGACGAGATCTTGTAATGGCTGCTGATCACATGACAGCCTCCGGTTCTGCCAAAGAGACCATCTTGGTCGTCGATGACGAGGCCAGCATCAGGCGGATCCTGGAGACGCGCCTGTCGATGATCGGCTACAACGTCATCACTGCCTGTGACGGCAATGAGGCCCTCGAGTGCTTCCGCGTCAGCGAACCGGACCTGGTGGTGCTCGACGTGATGATGCCCAAGCTTGACGGCTACGGCGTCTGTCAGGAGCTGCGCAAGGAATCGGATGTGCCGATCGTGATGCTCACCGCCCTGGGCGATGTGGCCGACCGGATCACGGGGCTGGAGCTGGGTGCCGATGACTATGTGGTGAAGCCCTTCAGTCCCAAGGAGCTGGAGGCCCGCATCCGCTGCGTGCTGCGCCGGGTCGACAAGGAGCAGGTGGCGGGTATCCCCAATTCCGGCGTGATCCAGGTGGCCGATCTGCGCATCGACACCAACAAACGTCAGGTGTTCCGCGGGGATGAGCGGGTCCGACTCACCGGCATGGAATTCAGCCTGTTGGAGCTGCTGGTGAGCCGCTCCGGCGAGCCCTTCAGCCGCGGTGAAATTCTCAAGGAAGTGTGGGGCTACACCCCGGAACGCCATGTGGATACCCGGGTGGTGGATGTTCATATTTCCCGACTTCGCTCCAAACTGGAGGACGATCCGGCCAACCCCGAGCTGATCCTCACGGCTCGGGGCACCGGCTATCTGTTCCAGCGCATCGTCGACTCCGTTGCCTCCGAAGGACCCTGACTCCGCCGCGACCTCCTCGCCCCGGAGCAAACCCCGCCGATCCCGCGCCGTGCGACGGCTGGTGATCTGGTATCGACGCAACGCTGCCGTCACCAGCCTGGTGGGCACAGCGGCCACATCCGCCAGTGCCGCAGGAACGGCAGCCGGCCAGGTGGCCGGTTCGGTCGGCTCCATGGCGGGAACGGTGGTGTCCAATGCCGGGACGATGGCCGGCAGCATGCTGCAGCCCCTGGTCTTTGACCCGCTGCGGCGACTGCAGGGTGGCAGCGGCACAGACGATGCGGTGATCGAGGACAGCGCCCGGCTCTGGGTGGCCGTGGATGGCATGGGCGGTGACCATGCCCCTGGCCCGATCCTGGAGGGCTGCCTGGAGGCGATCGAGCGACTGCCGCTGCGCATTCGCTTCGTAGGAGAAACCGATCGGGTGCTGGAGGCCGCGGCCGCCATGAATCTGAGCGATGCTCTGAAGCAAGCGATTGCCCTTGGCCATCTGGAGCTGGTGGCCAGCGGCCCCTCGATCGGCATGCACGAAGAGGCCACCACCGTGCGCCGCAAGCGGACGGCCAGCATCAACGTGGCCATGGACCTGGTGAAACGCGGCGAAGCGCTGGCGGTGTATTCCGCCGGCAATTCCGGTGCCGTGATGGCGTCAGCGATCTTCCGCCTGGGACGGCTCGCCGGCATCGATCGACCAGCGATCGGCGCCCTGTTCCCCACCAAGGATCCAGGGCAGCCCGTGCTGGTGCTGGATGTGGGCGCCAACATGGATTGCAAGCCCACCTACCTGCACCAGTTCGCCCTGCTGGGCAACATCTATTGCCGCGATGTGCTGCAGGTGGAGAAGCCCCGGATCGGACTGCTCAATATCGGTGAGGAGGAGTGCAAGGGCAATGATCTCGCCCTGCGCACCCATGCGCTGCTCCGGGAGGAGTCACGCCTGCATTTCGCCGGCAACTGTGAAGGCCGCGACGTACTCTCCGGTGCCTTTGATGTGGTGGTCTGCGACGGCTTCACTGGCAACGTGCTGCTGAAGTTCCTCGAGTCGGTCGGCAGTGTGCTGCTCGATGTGCTCCGCGCGGAGTTGCCAAGGGGGCGGCGCGGCAAGGTGGGCTCCGCCTTCCTGCGCAGCAACCTGAAGCGCATCAAGAAGCGCTTGGACCACGCTGAACACGGAGGCGCCCTGCTGCTGGGGGTGAATGGCATCTGCGTGATCGGTCATGGCAGCAGTCGCGCCCTTTCGGTGCTGAGTGCCCTGCGGCTGGCCCACTCGGCCGCCAGCCATGGCGTCATGGACGACCTCGCCGCCCTCGGCGAGCCAAAGCAGGCTGTGCAGGCCTGACTGTGGTTGACTGACGCCAATTCTGCGACCTTCTCTCTTGGCTGGATCAGCTCCACTCTCCGGTGCGACCGGTGGCGTGGCCCTGGTGGCCAGCGGCAGTGCCAGAGGTGAGCAGACGATCCATAACGATCAGCTCGGGCTGAGGGTCGACACCAACGATGAATGGATCCGCAGCCGCACCGGCATTCGTGAGCGCTGCATTTGCGGACCGCAGCAGAGCCTGGCCGACCTGAGCCACCAGGCAGGAGACGCAGCGCTGACGATGGCTGGCTGGTCGCCCGAGAGTGTCGACCTGGTGCTGCTCGCCACCTCCACTCCCGACGACCTGTTCGGTACAGCGCCCAAGGTGCAGGCGCTGCTCGGCGCCAGGCAGGCCGTGGCTTTTGACCTCACAGCCGCCTGCAGCGGTTTTCTGTTCGCACTGGTCACCGCCGCCCAGTTCCTGCGCACCGGGGCGATGCGCCGGGTGCTCGTGATCGGGGCGGATCAACTGAGCCGCTGGGTCGACTGGGATGACCGCCGCACCTGCGTGCTCTTCGGTGATGCTGCCGGCGCGGTCGCGCTCGAAGTCACCACACCGGCCCAGGATGGATTGCTCGGCTTTGCCTTGCGCAGCGATGGCCGTCGGGGCGATTGCCTCAACCTCTCCCAGCATCAGGAGCGCCAAGCGCTGGTGGCCGGCACCAGCCATCAGGTGGGGGGATTTGCACCGATCAGCATGAACGGGCAGGAGGTGTACAAGTTCGCGGTGCGCGAAGTGCCGGCGATTCTTCATCACCTCTTGCAAAGCACGGAGACGGCAGCAGACTGCCTCGATTGGCTGCTGCTGCATCAGGCCAACCAACGCATCCTCGATGCGGTGGCTGATCGCTTCAACCTTCCCCACGCCAAGGTGCTCAGCAACCTGGCCCACTACGGCAACACCTCCGCCGCCACGATTCCGCTGATGCTCGATGAAGCGGTCCGTGACGGGCGCATCCAACCCGGCCATCGGATCGCCAGCAGTGGCTTTGGCGCAGGACTCAGCTGGGGCGCGGCTCTGTTCCGCTGGCAAGGCCCCTCGTAGGCTCGCCGCACAGCTGCGCTTGGTTGATGTCGATCGCCTGGGTGTTTCCCGGTCAGGGTTCTCAGAAGACCGGGATGGCCGATCCCGTGCTCAACCTTCCCGGCGCCGAGGAACGCTTCGCCCTCGCCTCACGCCTGCTCGGTCGCGATCTACTGGCGATCTGTCGGGGGGAGCCCGGCAGTGACGATCCCGAACAGCATGGGCCCAACGATCTCAACGACACGCGCAACACCCAACCGGCCCTGTTCGTGGTCGAATCACTGATCGTGGACGAACTGCGACGGCAGCAGCGCGAGCCGGCTCTGGTGGCCGGCCACAGCCTGGGGGAACTGGTGGCGCTCTATGCCGCTGAGGTTGTTGATGCCGCCACCGGGCTGGAGCTGATGCTGCTCCGCTCCGAACTGATGGCCGCCGCCGGCGGTGGCGCCATGACCGCCGTGATCGGCTTCGACCGCGATCAACTCCAGGAGCTGGTGGCCGCCAACGACGCTGTGGTGATCGCCAATGACAACAGCACCGCCCAGGTTGTGCTCTCCGGCACACCGGCGGCCGTGCGGCAAGTGAGTGAGCAGCTGACCTGCAAGCGGGCCATTCCCCTGGCCGTCTCCGGGGCATTTCACTCGCCGTTCATGGCGGAAGCCGCCGAAGCATTCGCCAGCCACCTCGAGTCTGTCGCCTTCGAACACGCTCACTTCCCGGTGCTGAGCAACACCGATCCAACCCCCAGCTGCGATGCCGCCGTGCTCAAGCAACGCCTTCGGCAGCAGATGACCACCGGGGTGCGTTGGCGGGAAACCATGGAAACGATGCAAGTCGCCTCGATCGACACCATTGTGGAGATCGGACCTGGCAACGTGCTCAGCGGCCTGGCGAAGCGCTCCATGCCGGGAGTGACGCTCAGCTCCCTGGCCGGAGCAGCCGATCTGGGGCTCTGATCCTTGGCACTCCCCGTTCCCAGACCAGGGTCTGCAGCACCGGTGCTGCTCACGCCGCGGCCGAGCCTCACCTATCGGCTGGTGAGCTCCCTGCTCGTCTTTCCCGTGTTCCGCGGTCTGTTCAGAGGCCGCACCGTGGGGAACGAAAATGTGCCGATGCAGGGTCCTGTTGTGGTGGTGGCCAACCATGGCTCCCATCTGGATCCGCCACTTCTTGGCCATGCCCTCGGGCGCCCGGTCGCCTTCATGGCAAAAGCGGAACTGTTTGGCGTTCCGGTGCTAGGCCCGATCATTCGCGCCTGCGGCGCCTACCCCGTGCGGCGCGGAGCCAGTGATCGCGAAGCGATCCGCACCGCCACGGCCCGCCTCGAGCAGGGATGGGCCACCGGCGTGTTTCTGGACGGCACCCGCCAAGCCAACGGCCGGGTCAATGAGCCGATGCCAGGCGCTGCCCTGCTCGCCGCCCGCAGCGGCGCCCCCCTCCTCCCCGTAGCGATCGTGAACAGCCACAGAGCCTGGGGCCCTGGCCAGAGGCGCCTGCGCACTGTGCCGATCCTGCTCCGAATCGGCACCCCGATCCCAGCTCCGGCCAGTCGCCGCAAGCCGGATCTGGAAGCCACCACCCTGGAGCTCCAGGAACGGATCAACGGCCTGCTCGATCAGGGCCTCCAGGATCAGAGCCTGCTGGGCCAGTCCCCCCGGTGAGCCACTTCCCCCATGACATCCGTGCCCAGGGTTTGAGATCCCGACCGGTGAGCAGCCAGGCGAGGGCACGCAGACCATCGCCCACCTGCTTCCCCAGGCTCTCCTCCAGGCAACGGGGAGCACAGGCCACCGGCACGGCGGTGAGGCGGATGCCCCGACTGCCAGCCACCAGCCGCCCCACCACCATCGCCCGGGGCAGATGGTCGCGACTGGTGACAAGAATCACATGCTGCACGCCCTCACGCTTGAGGTCATCCACCAGAGAGGTGAAGTTGCCCAGGGTGTCTTGCGCCCGGTAATCCAGACGCACCCGACTCTGGGCCAGGCCCTCGCGATCCATCAGCCAATGGGCGTATTCGGGATTGCTGCCGCCGCTCACCACCACGGGGAGCGCGAGGCGACGGCCAAGCTGCAGACCGGCCTTCTCCCGATCCACATCACCGCCCAGCACCAAAACGCGCTGGGGAGGCTGACGCGTGAACCAGGCCTGGCGATAGGGCCGCAATGGCCAGGCACTGAGAGCGCCGAGCAGCGCCGCAGCGCCCAGGATTACGACGCGGCGCCCCATCGCCTCACACCACACCCACCGGTGACGTGGGATAGAGGGGCAGCACCTCCGACCAGGCGGCCGGGAGGCGGTTCTGATCGGCCTGGCAACAGAGATCGAGCAGATGCTGCACATCCGCTGCCACGTCCGTTGCCATGGGCAGGGCTGGACGGGGCGTGGCATCAGCAGCAAGCAGGCGAGGAACCTCCAGCTCCACCGCGCCGAGCTCAGCCGGGTTACAGCGATAGCAGCCGCCGACGCGACCGCGACGGGGCAGGTCTTGCACGATCCAGAACGGTTGCACCGGATCGAGGGGATCGATGTCGGCCGCAGCTTCTCGGGCCAGCCGGGGCGCCATCAGGGCAAAGCTGCTCACCCCATCGAGGGGAACCTGCAGCTGCTGCGCCAGGGTACGCGCCATCACCACGGTCAATCGGGTGCCGGTGAACCCGCCCGGCCCCGTGGCCACCGCCAGGCGAGTGATTGACGACCACTGCGCTGACGGCAACAGCAGCTGCACGGCCGGGATCAGATCGTTGGTCAGCCGGCGGCCACAGGAGAGCACGAGATGACGGCGCGTGTCGGAGGGTTGTTCGGCATCGAGCACGGCCACTCCAAGATCGGGAGTCGAACTGTGCAGCGCCAGGAGCCAGCGGGTCATGTGGGGAGCTTCGCACCCGGACGCAGACGCTGCCAGCGCCCAGTCTCCGCCTCAAAGCTGTCGCAGGCGCGGACGTCCCACTCCACCCCCACACGCCCGCCCTCCAGATCGCGCACGCTGATGTGAATCCGGGGCTTTCGGGGCTCAAGATCCGGAGCAGGATTGAGATGCTCGGCTCCGTGCTGCCGCTCCACCGCGTGATAGGCCTGACAGCGATCGACCCAGCGGCAATCCACGCAGATGCACATGCCTCCCCATGCCGCTCAGCCATCCATTCTGGAGGCGGATCCCCGCACATGGGCCTCGCTGCTCTGGCAACGATTGGCACCGGAGCGCTGGCCGATCCCGCTCACGGCCCTGCCACCGGGCGCGGCTCTCGTGGGGGGAGCGATCCGGGATGGACTGATCGGGAGGCTGCGGCCCCAACCGGATCTCGATCTGGTGGTGCCCGAAAACGCCGTGGAGCTCACCGCCCAGCTGGCCCAACAGCATGGCGGCGCCTGCGTGGTGCTCGATGCTCAACGCGACATGGCCCGCCTGGTGCTGAGGGGCTGGACCCTCGATCTGGCCCGGCAGGACGGGGCCGACCTGGAAGCGGATCTTTGGCGGCGGGATTTCCGGCTCAATGCGATCGCCCTGGTGGTGGATCCCCAGCCCCAGTTGCTCGATCCCACAGGCGGCCTCGACGATCTACGCGCCGGGCGCCTCTCCGCCATCGGTGAAGACAACCTGATCGACGACCCGCTGAGGCTGCTGCGAGGCTTGAGACTGCTGGCGGAACTGTCTTTCAACCTCGACACCGCCACCATGGCGATGCTCAGGCGGCAGCGCGCCCTGCTGCCCAGGGCGGCACCGGAGCGCATTCAGGCGGAACTGCTGCGGCTGGTGGCAGGCCCGCAGGCCGACCAGGCCCTGGAGGTGCTCGACAACCTCCTATTGCTGAGGCCCTGGCAGGAGCTGGAGGGGCCGCCACCGGCAGCACTGCCGGTGCGGGGTGCTGGCCTGGAACAGGCGGCCGCGGCCCTCAACTCAGACGAACGCAACCAAGCCTTGCCCCTGCTCCGGCTCACCGCCTGCCTGGGTGATCGGGGACTGCAGAGCCTGCGCTTCAGCAAAAAGCAGTGTCAACGCTGTGCCCGGCTGCGTCACTGGCTGACACACCTGGAGCAAGCGGCGGACGACACCCTTCCAGAACTCGAACGACTGCAGCTGCATCTGGAGCTGGAGGACGACCTGCCAGCCTTGATTCTGCAACTGCCCGCCGAGGGGCGAGATCACTGGTTGATGCGCTGGCGGGATGGCAGCGACCCCTTATTCCATCCCCGGGCGCCCCTGGATGGACGCACCCTGCAACGCGAACTGGAACTGCCCCAGGGCCCCCTGCTGGGGCGACTGCTGCATCACCTGAAGCGCGAACGCGCCTTCGGGCGCATCCGCGATCGCGAGGACAGCCTTGCCGCAAGCCGGACGTGGCTGAAGCTTCAATGTGATTGACTGGCCTTGCAATGACGACCCCGATCGGCCTGACCGGATCTTCACGTTTCCATTTTCCCCTCCCTTCATGAGTGTTCGCCTCTACATCGGCAATCTGCCGCAAGACTTCGATAGCAAGGCACTGGAGTCTCAGCTCGCCAATGTGGGAGAGGGGATCCGTTTCAAAGCGGTGCTTGACCGCGAGACGGGGAGCTGCCGGGGCTTCGGCTTTGCCAATGTGAATGATGAAAAAGTCGCTGATGCTGTGATCGATCAGTTCAACGGCAAGGAGTTCGGTGGCCAATCCCTGCGGGTGGAGCGGTCCGAGCGCCGTGACAGCAACGCTGGCGCCACTGGTCGCCGTAGCGGTCGCGATCAGGGCCCTGCGCCTGGCACAGCCCGTAAAGCGGTGAACAAAGTGGTGCACAGCGATGCCAAGGCCGAGGAAGCTCCCGATCCGCGCTGGGCAGGTGAACTCTCCAAGCTGAAGGACCTGCTCGCCAATCAGAAGACCGCCGTCTGAGCAAAGACCGCACAAGATTCTCAGCCCGGGAGTAAACATCCCGGGTTTTTTAGCGCGCCTGAGCGATCACAAAGGAGCGGGGCAACTCAAGCAATTTGCCAAGGCGGCCTACATAGGCCCGATGGTTGAACACGTCGTAATCGAGCCGTTCAATCGCATCAAGAATGCCGCGATACAAACGCAGAGAGGTCCACACCGGCCAGCGTGCATCACCTGACAACCAACGCACACCCGCCTCGGAACGGGCAAACCAGAGGCGAGCACGCTCCAGTTGGAACACCATCAGATCGCGCCAGGCGTCATTCAGCCGACCGGCCAGGAGATCGGCCTCGGAATAACCGAATCGGTCGAGATCTTCCAAGGGCAGATAGATGCGACCACGGGAGCGATCTTCACCCACATCGCGAAGAATATTGGTGAGCTGATTGGCGATGCCAAGGGCCACAGCAGCATCGGAGGTGTTGGGATCATCGCTCCAAGGAGCCGTGGTGTAAGCCGGATCCAACCCCATCACGCCCTGGGTCATCAGGCCCACCGTGCCAGCGACGCGGTAACAGTAGAGACGCAGATCGTCAAAGGTGGGATAACGGGTCCAGGTGAGATCCATCCGCTGCCCCTCGATCATGTCGAGATAGGGCTGGATCGACTGTGGAAAACGCTCCAGGGTGTCGACCATCACCGCGTCAAGATCACTGCCAACCCGCCCGGCAAACATCGCGTGTGTGTTCTCCTCCCAGCGATCGAGTCGCTCAGCCAGTTCCGCCTGGGGACGGGCCTGGGCTTCGGCACTGTCCATCAGTTCGTCGGTGCGACGACACCAGACGTAAATCGCCCAGATCGCCCGCCGCTTCTCGGGAGGCAGCAGCAACGTGCCCAGATAAAAGGTTTTGGCCCACTCGGCCGTCTCCTGTCGGCAGGCTTCATAAGCCCGCTCCAGAGCCCCGCTTAGGGTCTGACTCCCGCGATCCTGGGAGGGTTCGGGAGGCGCGAGGGTCATGAGTCAAGCCGTGACCGGCGCACCGACATTGGCCAATGATTGCAGGTGGTCGCGTTGGCGGTCCACCGCCTGGGCACAGAGCTTGCCGCTGAGCACGGCCCCTTCCATCGAGGCCAGATAGCGCTGCATCGTGTAATCGCCTGCGAGAAAGAAGTTGGCAATCGGAGTGGTCTGATCCGGCCGCAACTGCTGGCAGCCAGGGGTGGTTTTGTAGACAGACAGAGGCGTTTTCACCACCTTGTATTTGCGAAGGGTGGCGGGCTGATCTCCACCGAAGTGCATTGGGAACAGCTTCTTCAGTTCGCCCATGGTGGCCTCGATGATCTCCTCATCCGGGCGACCGATCCAATCCTTGGCCGGAGCAAACACCAGCTCGAGCATGGAGCGATCGGGATCTTCGTATTCCTTGCAGGTGATACTCATGTCGGCGTAGACACTGAGCAGAGGAGAGCGGCTGAACAGCAGGTGATCGATGTCGGTGAGCTTGCGGTCGAACCACAGATGCAGATTGATCACCGGCACACCACGCAGGCCATCGAGCTTGCGGAACACCTCCATCTGCTTCCAGGGCTCGGGAAGCAACAACTTGAAGGGATCCACCGGCAGGGCACTCACGTAGGCATCCGCCTGCACCTCACGGGGCTCCTGTCCTTTCACCCCACCAATCTGAAAACCAGCCACGCTGCCATCGGCGTTGAGGCGAATCTCCCGCAGGGGGCTGTTGCGATGCACCTCGCCACCCAGGGCCTCAATGTGGTCCACGATCGGCTGACACAGACGCTCCGGCGGTGCGCCGTCAAGAAATGCCATCTGAGATCCGTTTTTCTCCTGCAGAAAACGGTTCAGGGCCGTAAGCACCACGGTGGCCGAAATTTCATCTGGATCGATGAAGTTGAGAGCCTTGCTCATAGCGATGAACACCTCATCATTCACGCGTTCCGGGATGTTGTGCAGGCGCAACCACTCGGTCCAGGAGTACTGATCACACGCCTCCACATAGCCCTGGCCGCGGAGCATGGCTGGCACCAACCCCAGTCCGAACGCAATCTTTTCGGGCCAGGTGAGCATGTCGTTGTTGCCCAGAATCGCCGCCACGCCATTCACCGGTGCGGGGAGATCAGGAAAGTCAAAGCGGCTGTAGGTGCCAGGTTCCTCCGGCTGGTTGAAGATCATCGAATGGCTCTTCCACTGCAGACGGTCTTCGATGTGCAACTCCTTGAAAAGCTGCAACATGTTCGGGTAAGCCCCGAAGAAGATGTGCAGACCGGTTTCATACCAGTCGCCGTCCTCGTCTTTCCAGGCCGCCACCTTGCCGCCCAGCACATCCCTGGCTTCGAGCACGATCGGGGTATGACCGGCGTCCGCCAGATACTTGGCACAGGACAGACCGGCCAGACCGGCTCCTGCAATGGCGACGCGCATGGCTGTCTCGAATTCGTGGAGCCAACCTTAAAAGGACCGCTTCCCCGGCCGCTTCCTAAAATCGATTTCAACAGCCACCGGAGCCTCCGCTCGCCCCCCTGCCATGGCCGAGACCCTGCTGAAGTGCACCACCCGCCACGTACGGCTGTTCACCGCCCGGATGGAGAACGACAACCTGGTGCCGGCTGACGACCAGCTCACCCTGGATCTCGACCCCGACAACGAATTTCTCTGGGATGACGCCGCCATCGGCACGGTGCAGCAACGGTTCCGTGAACTGGTGGACAATCAGGCCGGCCAGGAACTGAGCGATTACACCCTCAGGCGCATCGGCACCGAGCTTGAGGGCTGCATTCGCAACCTGCTGCAGAGCGGCGCCCTGAAGTACAACCCGGCCTGCCGGGTGCTCAACTACTCCATGGGTCTACCCCGCACCCCGGAACTGCTGTGAGTCGTTCCCCCTACGACCGCCCCCGGCCCACTCGTCGCAGCAGCGAACGCCGCTATGAGGAGAGCCGCTACGGCCCACCTCCTACCGGTGGGAGCGGTCCGGGTGGGCTCAAATTCAACGGGGCCACCGCCGCAGTGCTCGCCGGCGTGCTTGTGATCGGCATCGGCATCGGCAGTGCCGTCACCAGCACCACCCAAGGCGATCAGGGCAACATCGCCAGCAGCCAACAACTGGACATGGCAGTGCCGGATCCAGAGTTCTGCCGGCAATGGGGTGCCAGTGCCTATGTGATGGACCTGGAGATGTACACGACGATGAACCCTGTGAGCAGCTTCGTGACCCAACCGGCACTGCAGGCCGGTTGCGTGATCCGCCGGGAGAACTGGGCCGTGCTCCGCAAGGAGGGAGCGATTACCCCCGCCCAGGAGCGGGAATGCAAACAACGGATGAATACCTTCGCTTACATCGGCTCAATCCGCGACAAGCCCGTGGTGCGCTGTGTGTATCAGACCGATATCCGGGAAAACAAGTTCATCACCAAGGGCGTCGCTGACGATTCCGTCGGCCTTACCCCGGAAGCGGATCAGTTCTGATCCATCGCTCTGATCACCCCGCTTCCACCACCGCTTCCCCCTCCTCCACGGCGCTGCGGCTCTGACGCAGCGGGCTGTCGGCACTGGCAAACACCGGAAGCACATCGCGGCGAAACGCTTCCGCTGCTCTGGAGCAGTAGCGGGCGGGGTGGCTGATCAGCTTCAGTTGCCGCCGCACCTGCAGATCCACCACAGAAGGCTTGTGCAGGGTGCCGGCATTGAGCTCCCGCTCAATCGAGACCACCGGCAGAAAGGCGGCACCAAGACCGGATTGCACCGCATTCTTGATCGCTTCCAGAGAATTGAGCTCCATCTCAATCCGCAACCGCTGCACATCAAGGCCGGAGCGCGCTAGCAGCTGATCCACCATCTTTCGTGTGGTCGATTGGGCATCGAGGCAAACGAAGCCGAGTCGGTAAAGGTCGTCTTTGCTCAGCTCAAGCAGGCGGGACAGCGGATGCTTCATCGGCAACACCAGAGCCAGTTCGTCGCTGGCGTAGGGCACCACCTGCAGCAACTCGTTGAGCTCCGGGGGGAGTTCACCGCCGATGATCGCCAGATCGATCTGACCGTTGGCCACACTCCAGCCGGTGCGCCGGGTGCTGTGCACATGCAGCTGCACGGCCACATCGGGGTATTTCTGCCGGAACAGGCCAATCATCCGTGGCATCAGATAGGTGCCTGTGGTCTGGCTGGCCCCCACCACCAGGGAGCCCCCCTTGAGGTTGTGCAGATCGTCGAGGGCGCGGCAGGCCTCGTGGCACTGGCTCAGGATTCGGTCGCAATAGCCGAGCAGCAGGTGCCCGGCCTCGGTGAGCTGGGCCTTTCGACCACCACGGTCGAAGAGGGAGACCTCCAGCTGCTTCTCAAGATTCTGGATCTGCAAGCTCACCGCCGGCTGGGTGACGAACAGGCTGTCGGCGGCCTTCTTGAAGCTGCCCTCGCTGACGATGGCGCGAAGAATACGCAGCTGATCCAGGGTGAACGGGAGATCGGCCATGGGGCCCAGCCACCCAGGCAACGGAGATCAGAACTGTAGGTGGGAGGCCTGCTGCAGGAGCGACCGTTCACGGAGCGCCAGAATCGCCGCTTGCGATGGCTGTGAGATCCAACCGTGCCGCTGAGCGCCCCTCCCAATCTTCACCACAGCAGCCTGGTGATGCTGGCCTTGCTCCTCGTATTCGCCCTGATTCACAGCGGCGGTGCGGCCCTGCGCAACCGCGCCGAAGCCCGCATCGGTGCCCGCGCCTGGCGCCTGATCTTCGCGGCTCTGAGCATTCCCTCAGCCGTGGTGGTGATCGGCTATTTCCTGGCGCACCGCTACGACGGCTTTCAGCTCTGGAACCTCCAGGCGGTGCCGGGCATGGTGCCCCTGATCTGGACAATGACGGCGATCAGCTTTCTGTTTCTCTATCCGGCCACCTACAACCTGTTGGAGATTCCTGCCGTTCTCAAGCCCCGGGTGCGGCTCTATGCCACCGGAATCATTCGCATCAGCCGCCACCCCCAGGCCGTGGGTCAGATCCTGTGGTGCTTCAGCCATGCCCTCTGGATCGGCAGCAGCTTCATGCTCGTGACCTGCGCCGGCCTGATCGGCCACCATCTCTTCGCCGTCTGGCATGGCGATCGACGCTTGAAGGAACGCTTCGGCACCGCCTTCGACACCCTGCGGGACAGCACCTCTGTGGTTCCCTTCGTGGCCGTGCTCGATGGGCGTCAGCGGCTCGACTGGCGCGAACTGCTGCGTCCGGCCCAACTCGGCATCACCATCGCCGTGGGGGTGTTCTGGTGGGCCCATCGCTACATCCCGATCGGCGGCATGGTCTTTCTTCACTCACGACTGGAGGGCCTGTTGAGCTGAGCTGCCTACACTCGACATCAGCCTGATTCGCCCGGATGCACTCGGCCGCTGACTTCGCCTGGTTGATCCCGGTGCTCCCCCTGTTCGGTGCCGTCGTCACCGGCCTGGGGCTGATCAGTTTCAACCGCACGATCAATCGGTTGCGCAAACCGGTTGCCGTGCTGCTGCTCAGTTGCGTGGGGGCAGCCGCCGCTATCAGTTACTCGGTGCTGCTGGAACAACTGGCTGGTGCCGCTCCGGTGGAACATCTTTTCGTATGGGCCAGCGCCGGCAGTTTCAGCCTGCCGATGGGATATGTGGTGGATCCACTCGGGGCCGTGATGCTGGCCCTGGTCACCACGATCGCTCTGCTGGTGATGCTCTATTCCCATGGCTACATGGCGCACGACAAGAGTTACGTGCGCTTTTTCACCTACCTCGCCCTGTTCAGCAGTTCGATGCTCGGGCTGGTGTTGAGCCCGAACCTCCTCGAGATCTACGTGTTCTGGGAACTGGTGGGGATGTCGTCGTATCTGCTGATTGGCTTCTGGTACGACCGCGACGGTGCCGCCCATGCCGCCCAGAAGGCCTTTGTGGTGAACAGGGTCGGGGATTTCGGGCTCCTGCTCGGCATCCTCGGTCTGTTCTGGGCGACCGGCAGCTTTGATTTCCAAGGCATCGCTGATGGTCTCTCGGCTGCGATCAGCTCAGGAGTGGTGCCCGGCTGGGCCGCTCTCGCCCTCTGCCTGTTTGTGTTCATGGGGCCGATGGCCAAGTCGGCCCAGTTCCCACTGCACGTGTGGCTACCCGACGCCATGGAAGGCCCCACCCCGATCTCCGCCCTGATCCACGCCGCCACGATGGTGGCCGCCGGCGTGTTTCTGGTGGCTCGCCTGGAGCCGCTCTATGCCCAATTCCCATCGGTGGGCCTGGTCATTGCCGTGGTCGGCACGATCACCTGCTTCCTGGGGGCATCGATCGCCCTCACCCAGATGGATCTCAAGAAAGGTCTGGCTTACAGCACCGTGAGCCAACTGGGCTACATGATGCTGGCCATGGGCTGCGGCGCCCCGGTGGCCGGGATGTTCCACCTGGTGACTCACGCCTTCTTCAAGGCGATGCTCTTCCTCTGCTCCGGCTCGGTGATCCACGCCATGGAAGACGTGGTGGGGCATGAACCGGTGCTGGCGCAGGACATGCGCCTGATGGGCGGCCTGCGCGGCAAGATGCCGATCACGGCGATCACCTTCCTGGTGGGCTGCATCGCCATCAGCGGCATCCCACCCCTCGCCGGCTTCTGGAGCAAAGATGAAATCCTCGGCCAGGCCTTCGGCACGTTCCCGCTGTTGTGGGCCGTGGGCTTCCTCACCGCAGGCATGACGGCCTTCTACATGTTCCGCCTCTACTTCCTCACCTTCGAAGGGGAGTTCCGCGGCACGGATACGGCGATGCAACACAGCCTGCTCGAAGCAGCCGGCAAAACTGCTGACGAAGACCATGGCCATCACGCCGGCAGCGTGCATGAATCCACCTGGTCGATGACCCTGCCCCTGGCGATCCTGGCGGTGCCGTCCGTGCTCATCGGCCTGCTCGGCACCCCCTGGAACAGCCGCTTCGCTGCCCTGCTCAATCCAGAGGAAGCGGTTGAGATGGCTGAGCACTTCAGCTGGGAAGAATTCCTGCCCCTGGCCGGTGCCTCTGTAGCCATCTCATTGGCGGGCATCAGCATCGCCGTTCTCGCCTATCTGCTGCATCGCCTCGATCTGAGCCAACTCGCGGCCGCTCGCTTCCCGGCGATCAATGCCTTCCTCGCCAACAAGTGGTATCTCGATGCCATCAACGAGAAGCTCTTTGTTCGCGGCAGCCGCAAGTTGGCGCGCGAAGTGCTGGAAGTGGACGCCAAGGTGGTGGATGGCGTTGTGAATCTCACCGGCCTGCTCACCCTGGGCAGCGGCGAAGGACTGAAATACTTCGAGACCGGCCGGGCCCAGTTCTATGCCCTGATCGTGTTCGGTGGTGTCATCGCCCTGGTGGTGCTGTTCGGAGTGCTCGGCAGCCCGATCGGCTGACTCGCCTGCGCTCTGATGGCGTTGATTCCCTTATGTGTGTCAACGCCTATCGAGGGGATGCGAACCGGGCCAGGATTTCTACACTCCAACCAGTGCTGAAAAGGCCTGGCCGTGCTGGATTTCGCCGTCAGTCCACCCTTCGATCCCACGTCGGCTCTGGTGCCTGACGCTCTCGAAGCCGGTGTTCCCTGGCTGAGCCTTTCGATTCTGTTTCCGATCGTCGGCGCCCTGATCGTGCCCTTTGTTCCCGACAAGGGAGACGGCAAACAGGTGCGCTGGTTTGCGCTGGGGATCGCTCTGATCACCTTTCTGATCACCGGTGCGGCCTATCTCAACGGCTATGACCCGAGCGTGAGCGGCCTGCAGCTGTCGGAACGGGTGAGCTGGCTGCCGCAGCTCGGACTCACATGGGCCGTCGGCGCTGATGGGCTCTCGATGCCCCTGATCCTGCTCACGAGCTTCATCACCTCCCTGGCCGTTCTCGCCGCCTGGCCGGTCACCTTCAAACCGAAGTTGTTCTTCTTCCTGATCTTGGCGATGGATGGCGGTCAGATCGCCGTCTTCGCTGTGCAAGACATGCTGCTCTTCTTCCTGGCCTGGGAGCTGGAACTGATTCCGGTGTACCTACTGCTGGCGATCTGGGGCGGCAAGAAGCGCCAGTACGCGGCTACCAAATTCATCCTCTACACCGCCGGTAGCTCCTTGTTCATTCTGCTGGCAGCCCTGGCGATGGGCTTCTTCGGAGGTGGAACACCGAGTTATGAATACAGCGTGCTGGCGCAGAAGGGCTTCGGCACCGGCTTCCAGCTGCTCTGCTACGCCGGATTGCTGATCGCCTTCGGCGTCAAACTGCCGATCGTGCCCTTGCACACCTGGCTCCCCGATGCCCACGGTGAAGCCACCGCTCCGGTGCACATGCTGCTGGCAGGCATCCTGCTGAAAATGGGTGGCTACGCCCTGATGCGGTTCAACGCGGAACTACTTCCGGAAGCCCATGCGCAGTTCGCCCCACTTCTGGTGGTGCTGGGCGTGGTGAACATCATTTATGCCGCTCTCACTTCCTTCGCCCAGCGCAATCTCAAACGCAAGATCGCCTACAGCTCCATCAGTCACATGGGGTTTGTGCTGATCGGCATCGGCAGCTTCAGTCCCCTGGGCACCAGTGGGGCCATGCTTCAGATGATCAGCCATGGGCTGATCGGCGCCAGCCTGTTCTTCCTGGTGGGTGCCACCTACGACCGCACACACACCCTCCAACTCGATGAGATGGGAGGTGTAGGCCAGAAGATGCGCACCATGTTCGCTCTCTGGACCGTCTGCTCTCTCGCGTCACTCGCTCTTCCGGGAATGAGCGGCTTCGTGAGTGAGTTGATGGTGTTCGCTGGCTTTGCCACCGACGAGGCTTACAGCCTCACCTTCCGGATCGTGATCGATGGCTTGGCTGCGGTTGGCGTGATCCTCACACCGATCTACCTGCTTTCGATGTTGAGGGAGATTTTCTTCGGCAAGGAGAACACCCAGCTGGTGACCAACACGAACCTGGTGGATGCCGAACCGCGTGAGATCTACATCATCGGTTGTCTGCTCGTGCCGATCATCGGCATCGGTCTCTACCCCCGCCTGATGACCGACAGCTACCGCAGCTCAATCGAGGCCCTGGTGGATCGCGATGTGGTGGCGATGGAGCGGCTCAAACAGCCCTCCGCACCGATGATTCGAAGCCTCTCACTGGCACCGGCCCTGTTGCAGGCTCCGGCACTCGCCGCGGGCGACTAAACAGCACAGGATGAGAGCTGGCATCTCCTGGTTCCTGTCGATACCTTGAGAGGAGTGATGTCGCAGCGTTGTCGAATGCCGAGCTGATCCGCGGAAGTGAGGGTGGGGCTCGCCTGGCGATTCGCCTTCTTCAGGATGCGGCGCAGCGCGGCGATCTCGATCCCTGGGATGTGGATGTGATCGCCGTGGTTGACGGCTTTCTCGATCAGTTGCGTCAGCGACTTGCCGTGCCCCGTCAGGTGGCGCGTGCCCTCCAGGGTTGTGGTGGCAGCTACGAGCAGGATCTGGCCGACAGCAGCGAAGCCTTTCTGGCCGCCTCCATGCTCGTGGGCCTGAAAGCGGAAGTGCTCGAAGCCCAGACCTTTCCCCCGGAACCAGTGCTGGAAGAGGGCTGCGAACCTGATCTGGGGGATCAGTGCTGGCTGAATCCGGATTTCGACCTGCCTCGTCGACCAGAACGCTTGCTGGAGCGCCGCCCGGTAGCCCCACCACCGCTGCGTCGACCAGTCACCCTCGGCGAACTGATCGAACAGCTCGAATCGATCGCCGAACAACTCGACTCCGATGAGCTGGAGCTGCGGCGACGCCAACGGCAGAAGCGCTTCAGTCGTCGCGAAGCGATTGCCCAGGTGGCCGCCCTCGCCCACCGGGAGAAGCTGCCAGAAACCACCGCCGCCCTGGGCGTGTTCCTGAGCCATTGGGAAGCGGCCCTTGACTGGATCGATTTCGAAGCCCTCGTTCAACACTGGGCTGAAGCTGCGGCTGCCGATCTCGACACCGATCGGGTGGGGGTGTTCTGGGCCCTGCTCTTCCTTTCCTCCCAGGGACAGGTGGAGCTGCAGCAGGAAGGACACCTGCATGCCCCACTCCGACTGAAACGGGTTCTGGCAGCAGGCAGCGCGAACCGGTTGCCGCGCACAACTCTCCAGGTGCCAGCTGTCATGCCGGCCGAGGAAGCGAGGGTGGCGTAGGAGGCCCTCTATGTTGTTGCTACAAAGTGAGTCCTCGAAACGTCGATGAAGGCGATGATCCTGGCGGCGGGCAAGGGAACGCGGGTTCAGCCGATCACGCACGTGATCCCCAAGCCGATGATCCCGATCCTGCAGAAGCCGGTGATGGAGTTTCTGCTGGAGCTGCTCAAGGAGCACGGCTTCAAGGAGGTGATGGTGAATGTGTCGCACCTCGCCGAAGAAATCGAGAACTACTTCCGCGACGGCCAGCGCTTCGGTGTGGAAATCGCTTACAGCTTTGAAGGCCGCATCGAGGATGGTGAACTGATTGGCGATGCCCTTGGGTCGGCCGGCGGCCTCAAGAAGATCCAGGATTTCCAACCCTTTTTCGATGACACCTTCGTGGTGCTCTGCGGCGATGCCCTGATCGACCTGGATCTCAGCGAGGCGGTGCGTCGCCACAGGGAGAAGGGGGCGATCGCCAGCCTCGTCACCAAACGGGTGCCTCGCGATCAGGTGAGCAGCTACGGCGTCGTCGTTACCGACGAGCAGGACTGCATCCGCGCCTTCCAGGAAAAACCGAAGGTGGAGGAAGCCCTCAGCGACACGATCAACACCGGCATCTACATCTTTGAGCCGGAGATCTTTGCCCACATCCCCTCCGGGCAACCATTCGACATCGGCTCCGACCTGTTCCCGAAGCTGGTGGAGCTGGGGTCACCCTTCTATGCCCTGCCGATGGATTTCGAATGGGTGGATATCGGCAAAGTGCCCGATTACTGGCAGGCGATTCGCAGCGTGCTTCAAGGCGAGGTGCGTCAGGTCGGCATCCCTGGCAAGGAGGTGCGTCCAGGGGTGTACACCGGCCTGAATGTGGCCGCCAACTGGGACAGGATCAAGGTGCAGGGCCCGGTGTATGTGGGTGGGATGACCAAGATCGAAGACGGTGCCACCATTCTTGGCCCGTCGATGATCGGCCCCAGCTGTCACATCTGCGAGGGCTCGGTGATCGACAACTCGATCATTTTTGATTACTCACGCATCGGCCCCGGGGTGCAGCTGGTGGAGAAGCTGGTGTTCGGCCGCTACTGCGTCGGCAAGAACGGCGACCACTTCGACCTGCAGGAAGCGGCTCTCGACTGGCTGATCACCGATGCCCGCCGTCAGGATCTGGTGGAACCCTCGCCCCAGCAGAAGGCGATGGCCGAGCTGCTCGGCACCGATCTCATGACTGCTGCGACCTAACAGCCTGCGAGCTGACACCCGCCTGGCGGAGGATTTCCGGGATTCGCTCCTCCGCTTTCACCGCCATCAAGTGCACACCCTGGGCGATCCCCAGATAGCGACGCACCTGCTCGGCGGCGATGGCCACCCCTTCGGCCGCAGGATTTTTGGCGTTGGCCAAACGCTCGATCAGGGCGTCGGGGATGCAGGCTCCAGGCACCATCCGATTGATGAACTGGGCATTGCGTGCCGATTTGAGCAGAAACACTCCAGCCAGCACAGGCAGCCCCATTGGAGCCGCCAACTCACGGCAGAAGCGCTCCAACACAGCGGCATCCATCACCATCTGGGTCTGCACGAACTGCGCTCCCGCCTGGCGTTTGCGTTCCAACCGCCTGAAGAGGCCGCTCCAGCTGGAGGAGTGAGGATCGGCGGCAGCCCCCGCAAACAGGCTGGTGGGCCCATCCGCCAGGGTCTCCTTCACTGGATCCATGCCGCTGTTAAAAGCCGTGACCTGCTGGAGCAGACGCACCGATTCGAGCTCATTAACTGGCCTGGCTCCGGGCTGGTCCCCCGCCTTCACCGGGTCACCGGTGAGGCACAGCAGGTTGCGGATCCCCAGAGCATGGGCCCCGAGCAGATCCCCCTGCAGCGCAATCCGATTGCGATCGCGGCAGGCCATCTGCAGCACAGGCTCATGGCCTGCATCCAGAAGCAGGTGGCACAGGGCGAGGCTGCTCATCCGCATCACCGCCCGGCTACCGTCGGTCACATTGATGGCATGCACCCTGCCCCGAAGCAGCTCCGCCATGGCCAGGGCATGGCTAGGGTCACCACCTCGTGGTGGCATTATCTCCGCCGTGATCGTTGCCTCCCCCGACAGGAGGACGCGCTGCAGCGCACTGACCAAACCGATTCATCCTTGAGCCCCGAACAGTATGGGGGACCAAGCCACTGCCTCGCGCCTAGGATGACAAGACAGGCGTGGGAATCGGTGACCATGGCCCATGGCAACGACTCCGGCTCCCCATCAATCGATCTCTCAGGCAGGGAGATCGAAATCGTGGAGCTGGTGGCGGAGGGACTCACCAATCAGGAAATCGCGGAACGCCTCACCATCAGCAAGCGCACGGTGGACAACCACGTCAGCAACGTGTTCACCAAAACCGGTGCCAAAAACCGGGTTGCCCTGCTGAACTGGGCCATGGATCACGGCAAGATCTGCCGCGATGGGTTCAATTGCTGCTCCCTGCCTGACGCGACTCCCGGCGCGTCCTGATCGGCGAGCGAATCACCCTGGGGATCGCCAGCAGAGAGCAGTTCGCAAGAGAAAGCTCAAACAGTGCGGCATAGTCCTCGCAGGCTTCCCGGCACCCTCCCATGAAGCGCAGGATGCCGTCGCTGTCGTAAAGGCCATACATGGCCACCCCCTGCAGATTGCTCTGCGACCTGGGCCGGCGGCGCCGGCCCTGTCGCTCAAATCTAAAGCAAATCGAAAGCTTTCAGCCACTCCCGGGGCCTACTCGCCAGAGGCTGATGTGCCAGCGCTGCATTGCTCCAGCGATCGTCGCCCGTCAGCTCGCGGCCACACCAGGGGGGAAGCTCCAACGGCGCATCGGCCACAGGCAATTCCACCTCCGCCAACACCAGTGGTGCATTCTCCTCTGCAAACACATCCACCACCCAATCCCCCCCTGGACAGGCGAGGGCAAAGCGCGTCTTGGTGAGCCGATGGGGCGCGAGCTGCCAGAGATCCTCCGCATCGGCCACGGGAATGGCGTATTCGAACTCATGGCGCGCAAAACCCGCCGCTGGGGCTTTGAGCGTCAGCCAGGCCTGCTCCGCCAGCCCCTGATCACTGTCGCGCAGACGCAGTCGCACAGTGAAACCCTCGCGCGAACCGGCGAGATACCCCTGACGCAACGGCTGGGCAGCACCGGCCAGGAACCTCCATCCATCCGATGCAACAAGGAAGCGACGTTCGATCTCGAGAGCCATGGCGGTGCGGGATCAGTTCGGCGACGGAGCGCTGTCCACCAGGCTGCCCGCCCAGTGGAGCTTGTAGGCCAGGGTGCGGTAATAGGACGGCCGCTGATCCAGCTGCACCATCAGGGCGTGGTGGGGAGCCCGCTGAATCACACAGCACTCACCTGGCTCCAGCACAGGGCCACTGGCACCGTCTTTCCAGAGCTTCACCTGACTGCTGGGCTGCCCCAGGGGCCAGATCACCAGCCTGGAGCGGGGTGGCACGACCACCGGCCGACTGGACAGACTCATCGGGCAGATCGGACTGATGATGATCGCCTCCATGCCGGGATGCAGGATTGGTCCCCCTGCCGCCATCGCATAACCGGTGGAACCGGTGGGGGTTGCCAGGATCAGCCCGTCGCCCCGGATCTGATCCACCACTTCGCCATCGATCTCCAGCTCGAGCATGCAGGTGGGCGCAATTTCATCGCGATAGGGGCGCAGATAAAGGTCATTGAGAGCCCAGTGCCGCTCCACATCGGCGGTTGCAGCATCGGCCCTCGGCCCCGATGAGGCACCCACGGGACAATTGAGATCCGGCCGACGATTGACCGTGGCCTGCAGCATCATGCGCCGTTCCATGGCGTAACGGTCGTCGAGCAGGCGCTGCCAGAGCTCCTGACCGCCGAGGAGGCTGGGCTCATGGGTGAGAAAGCCGAGGTGGCCACCCACGTTGAAGCAGAGGATAGGGACCTTGAGCACGGACAGATGGCGCGCCGCGCCAAGCACGGTGCCGTCGCCACCCAGCACCACCGCCAGATCGGGCAGCTCGGTTTCCGAAGCCAGGAGGCCTGGAAAAGGGTCGGCGCTGGCGCCGCTCATCGCCAGGGAGACCGTCACCCCGAGAGCCGTCAACGCATAGGCGCAATGGCGGGCCTCACGCAAGGCAATCGGACTGTCAGCCCGATAGATCAACCAGACCCTTTGGAGCTGCATGGACGTGGGGCACCGGGATCACCAGCGCAGCAGATTGAAGCGTTCCATATCCACTGTGACCCGATTCCGATACAGCGACAGCAGAATCGCCAGACCCACCGCCGCCTCCGCCGCCGCCACGGTGATCACGAACACGGCAAACACCTGACCGCGGATGAGATCGCCATCCACATACGAGGAGAACGCCATCAGGTTGATGTTGACGGCGTTCAGCATCAACTCGATACTCATCAGCACGCGCACCGCATTGCGGCTGTTGATCAGGCCCCATACGCCCGTGCAGAAGAGCACCGCCGCCAGGAGCAGGTAGGCCTCAAGAGGTACGGAACCGCTCAGCAGGTCGGACATGGGGAAAGAGAGCAGACAAGGAAAGGGAGATGGCCTTGATCAGGAGGGACCCTGATCCACAAGCAGAGGTGTGCGCGCCTTTTCAATCAAGCCCTGATCGGCCGCAGCGCCGGTGCCCAAGTCGGTGGACTGCACATCGCGACGGGCAAGAACGATCGCCCCGATCATCGCCATCAGCAACAACACTGACGCAAGCTCGAAGGGAAGCAGGTAATCCGTGAACAGATGCTCGCCGATCCGCTCGGTCGCCCCCTCACCGATCGCCGCCGGACCTGGCACAGCCCAGGGGGTGGTGACCACCACCCGCACCAACAGTGCGAACAGACCGGCACAGACTCCAGCAGAAAGCAGCCGCCGAAGAGGCAGACCCTGAATCGGCGCCAGGTCTTCCCGTTTGTTCACAAGCATGATCGCGAACAGAATCAGCACGTTCACCGCCCCCACATAGACCAACACCTGGGCCGCAGCCACGAAGCTGGCATTGAGGAGGAGATAAAGGCCGGCAACCGCCAGAAACACGCCACCAACAG
>Ga0213858_10000146_pt1 | contig 31934 bp, 47 predicted proteins | sample PICome_FD_160122 | JGI IMG/M metagenome (GOLD analysis project Ga0213858, IMG submission 160122) | Coastal seawater microbial communities near Pivers Island, North Carolina, United States - PICO245 | ecosystem: Environmental > Aquatic > Marine > Coastal | place: USA: North Carolina | collected... | reverse complement strand
TCTGCAAGCACCTGCACCAGCAGGTGGACTCGAATTTGATCCATTACCTGTATATGTTGTAGTTGTTCCCCTATATCCGTGGTTATAAACTACATTATTTGTATTTCCAGTGCTGCTATTTTGCCCATAACTGTTGTTTACAATAGTTGGATCTGGATCATCAAAGGCAATTTTCTTGGCATTATGCCATATTGCTAAAGCATTTAATGCTGTAGAAGAACTAACATATCCTCCAGCACCACTTAAAGCAATTCTAATACTCCAAAGATTGCATTCAAATGCCAAACCAAAAGATTTACCACCGATCTGAGATGCACATGCTGTACCATGACCATCTATTAATTGATTGCCATTATCATTAGTAGATTTTGTAGCAACATGCCCTAGAGTATACAAAGATGATAATGAAATAGTTCCTAGACTTTGGAATGCAGCAGATCTGTTTGAACTATTTTCCCACCATTCCTGAGCGTTAGTTGTATTAATTCCCACACCTAAATTAACACCATCAACAATTTTGGTATAGGTATAGTTATTAGTATCAAAATAATCTGGATCTACTTTATATGGACCATCGAGAATAACATCTTTTACTCTATATGTTCCATCTTCATTTTTAAATTCTGGATGAAGATGACCTACTCCACTATCAATAATTACGGCATCTACACCTTTACCAGTCATAGAATATGTAATATCTCTATCAACAGTATCGCTATCAGTAATGTCAGGACCCCTAAAAGGATAACTGGATGGACTACTGTTTACAAAAAGATGAGACCAATTAGATCTTACTCCATTTGTATGCCCAGTACTTGCAGTATTACCTACGTCCGCAGTTATATTAGGTTTATTAAAAGCAACTAACTTTTTATATCTGATAGCATCTGTACTATGCATTTCAGGGTACTTATCAGGATTCAGTTTAACATCTTCTACTTTTGGGTGATTTTTTAATATCTCTGCCTCATCAATACTCATCTCATAAACGGAGGATCTGGAAGAATATTCCTGAAGATTTGAGCAACTTATTCTTCTATTTGGTATCCCATCTATTTCATTATCGTTAATAATGTAATCATGTATTTCTTGCCAATCAGATGCATCATTAACAATAACAATATACTCATCAATTGGATCTGGATTATAAGTTATTACAGGAGTATCTGTAGATGTTACTACCCCATCCTGTTCGAGAAGAAGTCTTGTCATATTAGAGAAGCGTAGTTCTTACAAATCTATAAGTAGTTAGACCAGTAACTCCTGATTCTGGAGTTGCCTGAACTTTACATGTAGTTCCTGTCATTGTTGCTCCAATTGAAACAACAAGTTCTGGATTGTACATTACAGCATATTCTTGAGAGTATGCTGACGTACCATTTTGCATAACGAGAACTTTCTGGGACTGAATATAAGTGCCGTATCCAACGTTAATTGTATATTCTGCTGTCTGGAAGTTTAATGAGGAAGTGTCAAAACTATCAAGATCAGTAGAAAGTCCAACTACAGCATTGAATGTTCCAATACCAGTCTTTACTCCATAAACATCTTCGATCTGTAATGGAGTCAGAGGATTTGTAGTTGCAATACCAACATTGGAAACAGTATTAATTCCAACTCCAGTCTGCTCCCAATATCCAGCGCCGCCGCCTCCTCCGCCACCAGAAGTACCTTGAATACCCTGAATACCTTGAGAAGCAGAAGCACCATCAGTACCCTGAGTACCCAAAGTACCCTGAACACCTTGAATACCTTGACCACCTGTTCCTCCAGCAGTACCTTGAGTTCCTGTTCCAGTAGTACCTTGAGGACCAGTTGTACCTTGAGTACCAGTTCCAGTAATACCTTGAATACCCTGACTACCTTGAGGACCAGGACTACCCTGAACACCTTGAGCACCAGGTCCACCAGTTGCACCTGCTGTACCTTGAGTTCCTTGACCACCCTGAGTTCCTGCACCAGTTGTACCCTGAGTACCTAGATCACCCTGTACACCTTGAACACCTTGGATACCCTGAGAAGCAGAAGCACCATCAGTACCTTGAGGACCAGTTGTACCTTGAGTACCAGATCCAGTAATACCCTGAATACCCTGTACACCCTGAGAACCTATAGCACCTCCAGAACCTTGAGTACCTTGATTTCCATTACTACCTGAAGTTCCCTGGACACCCTGAGCACCAATTGCTCCAGCTGCACCCTGAACACCTATTGAACCAGTTGTACCCTGAGGTCCTTCAGATCCTTGAATACCCTGAACGTTAGCGTCGCTACCTTGAATACCCTGAACACCCTGTCCACCAGTATTACCTTGAGTACCTTGAGTACCTTGAATACCTTGGGAAGCAGCAGCACCAGCAGTACCTTGAGCACCAGATCCACCAGTAATACCTTGAGTACCTTGAATACCCTGAACTGTAGCATCGCTACCTTGGATACCTTGAGTACCTTGAGAACCTGTAGTTCCTGTGTCACCTTGAGTACCCTGAGATCCTTGAATTGAATCACCTTGAATACCCTGAATACCTTGAGATGCTTGAGTACCTTGAGTACCCTGAACACCTTGAGTACCAGCACCAGTAATACCTTGAGTACCTTGAAGTCCGTCATCACCTTTCAGACCTTGAGTACCGCCAGATCCTTGAATACCCTGCAGACCCTGACGACCCTGAGGACCGTTAATACCTTGAGTACCCTGAATACCAGTAGTACCTTGAGTACCTGCACCAGTAATACCTTGAGTACCTTGAGAACCAGTTGTGCCCTGAGCACCAGTATCTCCCTTATCTCCAGTTCTAGCAAAAGTAATTAGAACATCTTCACTTGCACTGAAGGAAGTTGCAGCACCAGAAACAAAAGCACTGTTAACAAGGAAGTATCCAGTTCCTTCGCTTAAGGAAGAAATGGTAAACAATGCAAAGTCATCTGCATTTGACTTGTTCGATACTTTGAAATGACCCTTGATTGTAGAGGTAGAGTCATCAATCGTTCTCAAATATGATTGAATATCAGTGCCATTATCATCAGCATCATTGATGTACATCTCCGTTGCTGTACTGATGCCTGTCTGATTCAGTCTTAATTGACCTTGACCAGTCTGAACAAAGGTAACAGGATCTCCAGATCCTATATCCGATGTAATACCTACACTAATTTCAACCGAAGTTGAAGTTGGAAAACTGCTAATTACAGTTCCGCTAGCAATACTCTGTCCTTCAACAGGAGCACCCGTAAGAAGACCAGTAATATTAGGAACAGACAGAGTAGTAGCACCGCTAGTTGCAGTACTCGTAAGATTCTTGACTACAGAAGATGTAATACCAGTATTGAAGGTGTAATCAAATGTTGCACCACCAAAGCTACCAGTTGTACCTTGAGTTCCGTTAGTTCCTTGAGTACCTGTTGCACCTTGAGTACCAGTCGTGCCCTGAGTTCCTGCACCAGTTGTACCTTGAGCACCAGCAGCTCCAGCAGATCCAGCAATACCTTGAATACCTTGAGTTCCCTGAGATGCTGCAGAACCAGCAGTACCCTGAATACCCTGAGTACCTTGAGTAGCAGTACCACCTCCACCAACAACAGTTTCAAAAACGAACTTCTCAATTGAATGATCATACTTGAGGAACTGACCATCATATGCAGAAGCATTCGTCGCGATACCGACAATATCATCCAACCACTTCAGACGAACTTCACCACCGCCGCCGATGGTAGCAATCTGTTCCTGAATACGATTGATGAATAACTTATAATGAGCATCAAGATCCTCAGCAGTAATGAACTGCTGATCAAGAGGAGTTAGAGGATCTTCAGTTGGCGTTTCAGGAGGTTGATTGAGAAGACCTTCCTCAATATGATTATAGATTTCAAGAACATGATTAATCTTACGCTCAAGCGCAGGAATATTATGTAAGAAGTCTTCTGATAATTCCTGAAAGATATCGTTCTTTAACTGAGTATAGTTTTCGTCGATAGAAGAAATATATCCATCAACCTTTCTTAGGGAGTTCTTTTTATTTCTAACTGCTTCGATTTCTTCTTGAAGGATATCTTCCTTAGATATTTCTTCCTTCTTATATCCAGATCTCCAATCCGATTTAACGTGTTCAGTAATCATCTGAACGTCGTCGGTCTTGTCGGTTTTCTCAGACAAAGAACCAGCGCCATTATTTCTAACAACGCCAGTTCTCTTTAGATCTTCATCCAATCTTGCAATTTTTTTGTCAAGATTAGAATTATTTTTGCCCTTCTTAAAAACGCCCACTTTAATATAAGAATCTTGTTAGTAATAGTATTTATTATACACCAGATTCAGGTTTTTTGGGATTTAGATCTTCCAGATATTATCACAGTAATCTTGAATAGAACGATCAGATGAAAAGAAACCAGATCTAGAAATATTAATCAAAGATCTACGGTTCCATTCTTGCCTGTTACCCCAAGTGTTATCTACAACACTTTGAGCACGACTGTAATCTGAAAAATCTGCACAAACACAGAATGGATCTTTTTCTAAAAGATTATCAACTAACCCATGGAAAGAATGCTTATCGCCATTTGAGAAATGACCTGACTTGATCAGTTCAATAGATTCAAAGAGAGCAGGACTCATATAGTTCTTTGGATTATATCCATTCTGCCATAGGTCACCAATCTCTTCCTCAGTCTTTCCAAATAAGAAGAAGTTCTCTTCACCAACCAGGTCACGGATCTCAACGTTTGCACCATCGAGTGTACCAATAGTCAGAGCACCATTCATCTGGAACTTCATATTACCAGTACCAGACGCTTCCTTACCTGCAGTAGAAATCTGCTCTGAAAGATCAGCAGCAGGATACACCTTTTCTCCCAACTTGACACTGTAGTTTGGTAAGAATACGACACGCAACTTACCATCCATATCAGGATCAGAGTTGATAGTTTCAGCAACATTACAGATAAAGCGAATAATCTCTTTCGCCATATAGTAACCAGGTGCTGCCTTACCGCCAAAAATTACTGTGCGAGGTACAACGTAATCATCTTTATGATTTTTGATATACATGTACCTAGACACAACCCATAAAGCAAGGAGATGCTGTCGTTTGTATTCATGAATTCTCTTTACTTGAACATCAAACATACTTGACGGATCAACAGAAATACCAAGTGTATTCTGTATGTACTGTGCGAGTTTATGCTTTCCGATTAATTTTGTTGCTCCAATACTTTCAAGTAACTGTGTGTCTTCAATATTATTTTCAAGATTCCTAAGAATACTCATATCAGTAGTCCATTCAGGACCAACATAGTTAGTAAGAACTTCTGCGAGTGCTGGATTAGAATCTGCCAACCAACGGCGTGGAGTAACTCCGTTAGTTACATTCGTAAATTTGTGTGGCCAAAGATCATAGAACTCTGGCATCAGATTTTTGGTAATTAGATCTGAATGAAGTGCAGCAACACCATTAACATGATGAGAACCAACTGTAGCAAGGTGTGCCATGCGAATGGACTTACTGCCAGTCTCATCAATAATAGAAAGTTTACTGAGAGTTTTATCATCTCCAGGATATCTCATTCTTACAACTTGCAAGAAACGATAATTGATTTCATAGATGATTTCCAAATGTCTTGGAAGAAGTTTCTCGAATAACTTCAAACTCCATTTCTCTAGTGCTTCAGGAAGAAGCGTATGATTAGTATATGCAATTGATTTACTTGTAACATCCCATGCAAGATCCCATTCCATATGATGATCATCTACAAGCAGTCTCATCAATTCTGCAACTGCAACCGATGGATGAGTATCGTTCAACTGGACTTGATAATGATTATAAAAATCTTCTAGAGGAAGATTACGCTCTTTCATACTTCTAAGCATATCCTGAAGAGATGCACTTACAAAGAAGAACTGCTGCTTCAAACGAAGTTCTTTACCTTGATCTGTACCATCATTAGGATACAAAACCTTTGAAATAGTTTCGGACTGAACACTCTGCTCTACAGATCCAAGATAATCTCCAATATTAAATGCATAAAAGTCAAATACATCAATTGCATCTGCTCTCCACAATCTAATCTTAGCGCAACTATCTACCTTATATCCTGCCTGAAGAACATCATATGGAACAGCAACAACATGCTTATCTGGAACCCAACGAACTCTATGTTCACCTTCTTCTGGTTCGTAATGTTCTACCTTACCACCAAAACCTACAGATACAGATTCATCAGGATAGCAGAGTTCCCATGGCCAATCTCCATGCAACCAATTGTCAGTAACTTCTACCTGTTGATTCTCTTTGATTGTCTGCTTAAAAATACCATACTTATATCTAATTCCATATCCAGTAGCAGGCACTCTAAGAGTTGCCATTGACTCCATATAACATGCAGCGAGTCTACCCAAACCTCCATTACCCAATCCAGGTTCTTCAGATAGTTCTAAAATTTCATTCAGAGTATATCCAAAATCTCCTACTGCTTCTTCTACTTCTTTACGAATATCAAGGTTAAGAAGATTATTACTTAACTGAGGTCCAATCAAAAATTCTGCAGAAAGATATGCAATCTCTTTTCTATGAGATTTTTCAACAAGATGGTTTTCGATCATCTTATCTCTAACCGCATAACATAATGCCATGTACACATCATGTGCTGTAGCATTATTCGATTGCTTTCCCAATGTGTAAAGGAGACGTTCCCTTACTCTATTACAAATGCTATTTTTTATCATTAAAAAAAGACCCTCTACACTATGTAGAGAGTCTAGTCCTAACTTGATATTGGTGCATACGCTGGTGTCAGCATTCCACCATCCATATCGTCATTATGGTCGTCGTCATCATCTATGTCCTCTGTAAACAGAGCGGCGTAAAAAACAAACGCGCCCAATAATAAAGAACTTAGAAGTAACATTACCATACTCCAGGAATAAGTTGTCCTGTAGTTGCGTATGATCCAAATGCCGCAATGATACCAATCATTGCTGCCCAACCATTAAATTTTTCTGCTTCTGGGGTCATTGTTTTGCTCCTTTGTTTTGTTGTATACAATAATTTCTTTACCGTCATGTGTAAAGATTAGTTCATCATCATGGTCCCAACACAACTCTTCATAGAGTGCATTGAGTTTTTCCATGTCTTCATACAGTGCGTTAGGATTCGGCATGGTGTGCTTTTAACTCTGGATTTGGTTGGGAAGGAGCGAATTCTTCGCGGTTCTTGTTCTTAATGACAATGAACGCATCCTTATTATATTTACGTGTTCCTTTAACAGGAGACCACTTTGTTCCCAAACCCTCAATTTCATAAATTGATGATCCAGCGATTTCGACTACAACGTCGTCGTAACAATCCCAACCTAGTTCTGCAATTGCACTATACAGTTTATCAACTGCACCCTGATTGCAGATAGCGATTGCTTTTCGTTTTGAAATTAGAGTATCAAGTTCTTCAGACATCAGTACAGATTTTCCTCTTGATCCGTTTCAATAACAACATCAGAAGTTGGATATGCGACACAAGTCAAAACAAATCCTTCTTCAATTTGATCATCATCTAGGAATGATTGGTCGCTCTGATCAACGGTGCCGCTAACGATCTTACCTGCACAAGATGAACAAGCACCTGCACGGCAAGAATAATTCATATCAATACCCTGCTCTTCAGCAGCGTCAAGGATATACTGATCATCCTCACATGTAATGGTAGATTCACCATCAGGAGTGCGAAGAGTAATGTTAAACGCCATTTTAATAAGTTTCTGCTAGTTGTTGTACGGAATATGCCAACAATACAAGGAAGGCAATGCTAGTCATTGTAAGGAAAATTTGTGTCATTGTCAAGTAGTCCTTGTTACCTCATAAATGGTTGAATCACCATATGTCTTATGATCCTTATATCCTACCATGCGACCCTTCGTATTTTGAAGGGCAGGCATGAATACAATAAAGAAGAATACTCCTGGTGCGCCGATAAAGACGACGCTCACGATAACATAGTAAGTCAGAAGTTCAATCATGATCAGAATCCGAGGAGACCAAAGAAGAATAGAGAGCCAGTAGTGGCATAACTGATAAGAGCAGCAGCAAATCCAAGCATAGCAGTGCGTCCATTTAACTTCTCTGCCTTCTCTGCATATGTTTCATACCCATAACGCTCAGCGTCAGTTTGGGAGATGTACATTTGAGGTTCGCGGGCGAACATATTAGTACGTCCACCATCTTCAGTTGTTACAGTCATTTACTTAATGTTGTAAATCTTTACATAGTATATAGTAAAAAAGCACCCGTGTCAAGGGGTGCTCTGTAGTAAATTATACTTATTTACCTTCGAATCCTGGTGGTAATGTTCCGTAATACGGATTTAACTCAAGCATCTTGTCCCAATCCTGATCTGCTGCTTGATTTTTCCAGAACTGCCATAGACCATCATGACTGCTGCGATGAAATACATCGATATGAATATCATGAATATCCGATCCCAAATCAATCTTATACAGGAAGAGAGGAATAGCAAACGTCAAACCAGAATTATAAACCAGATCATCAGCAACTGCTCTTGGTTTACATCCATTATCCAGTTTATACTTTTCTCCTCGAACATGAAAATGTACTAACTTTTCAGCATGATGACGAGTAATCAGATAACAGGCGGTAGAGAAATCATTTACAAATCTCCTATGAATCTGGACACTGATAGAAGCTGGATTAATGATTGCTAACTGAACTACATCATATGAATATGGAATCTTAGAGAAAAAGTCTTTCCAGGTAAACTGCCAATGAGAAACTGTAGAAAGATCGCAATCATCCTCCATGATCAATGCACATGGAGCGTCTGTCTCCAAGAACATCTTCAATGCTTTCAAATGAGATGTTACACAACCAACTTCTCCAGAATTCATAGAGTCTGGATACCGACCTTTAAGGATTTCACTAAGATCGTTATCACCTCTACCATCATAAGCAGAAACTCTCTGGTAGTTTTCAATTTCCCAATACTTAAACTGATCCTCCATATATTGCCATCTATCTGGTTTATCATCAAGATTGATGCAATAGATTGGAGGAAGACCTTTCAGTTTGTATATTGCTTTATTCTTTTCCATAAGAAGATTGTTGAGCGTTAACTAAGATTCGATTCAAGATTGAGATTTTTTCATTAAAGACATCAACCTTTCCATCCCAAAGAGTTCCGCCTCTAAAATGCAAGAACTTACCATCCATAAAGGTTTCCATATTGAGGAGTTGTTCTCCCATGTACTCACCTTCAAATACACAGTTGACTGGCGTTGGTTCAATATTATTTGCGTGTAAGAAATTATAAGACTCTCCACCAGTATCACATGATTGACCTCCATAAGATCCAGGGAAAAATCTAACCCTAGGTTCAAGGTCCTTAATTTTTGGCATATTCAAAAGAGTAAACCCTGGCCAAAGATAATTAACATCTCCTCGACTTTGCATGAAAGAACATACATCCTTGTCTTTCATGAACTCAACAAAATCAAACTTCTCCATCAAGAAGCAATCACTATCAACCAAGAAAACAATATCATCTAAACATGATTTATAGATGATATTATCAAGTGCAAACTGAATAGTATTGGCATGGGATGATGATGGTCCTCCCATTTTACCATTAGTATTCAAGAAATAATAAAGATAACCTTCATACTTATCACACAATCTCCTAAACTTATCTCCCAGTAAGGGATCATTGGAGTCATCAATAGCAATAATTTGAAAGTCGCATTCCAAGTTCTCAATAAACTTAGAGACTTGTAAATTTAGAAACTCTGGAGAGTTTACTACTGGTGTAAAAATTTTTAACTTCATTTGAATGGAGGTCCTTTAATCCAACCAACTAGCAGATCCTTTCTACCATCGGTAACTTCACTAATTCTATGAGGGCAGTCTGAAAGAAATACAATAATTTCTTGGGGACCAAGCGTAAATTGAGTATGCTGATTTGTAATCAAATCATGCCTCCCTCCAGCAAAGTCACCTTCAGACTCATTCAAAGAAAGAATAAAACTTATCTTTCTCATTTTACCATCATGTCTACTTTCTGGCAACCACATTGACTCATCAATATGCCAACCATAAAAATTTCCGATTTCAAATTTATATTTTTTGAATTCTATATCATCCCCAATATCAAAGTTCCAATGATTGAGTTCATTGACTTCTTTGATTATAGGTAGAAAAATTTCATTGAGAGAATCGTCAGATACATCACATATTTCTAAATTTACGTGATTATGTTCTTCGATACTATCATCATCCAAGTCCTCTTCAATGTAATATGAATTAAACTTAGATGCTTTTTCTTTAATGATATCAAAGTCTTCATCTTCTAGTCTTCTGACCAGATATTGATGCATATAATGATTCATGTCTTATCTAAATGCAGGTCCTTGAATCCAACCAACTAGAGACTTTCTAGTCCCCCTGGTTACTTTATCTACTTGATGAGGAATATCAGAATGAAAAAATACTATCTCTCCTTTTTTTAGAGGGACAGTAATTTTTCTATTCAAAATAAATTCCAATTCACCACCTTCATGACGATCGTCTAAACAGAGGGTAAAACTAATTTTTCTAATTCTACCATCATTTCTTTTTTTAGGTGTCCAATTTGTTTCATCAACGTGCCAGTCATAATAATCTCCTACATTATATAATGTATTTTGAAGAGGTTCTATGTAATCAATATTGAAATTCCACATTGAATTTGAATTGACTTCATCAACCTGCTCCCAGATCAAATCATAAAGTTGCTCATCGTCAATGAAACAAACTTTGGATTTCCTAGTCAAATCTTGACTATTAGGATCAAACTCATTACCATCAAAATTTTCAACTTTAGATTGTTTATATTCAGTATGATTGAAAGTTATTTTTTCAATCTCAGATAAGAGGTTATGATCTAATTGTTTTACCACGTACTGGTAAAGATATGAGTTCATCGTTTCTGAAGAACGACTTGATACTCATCCATGACCAAATCAAATCCATTTTCCATCAGATATGGAATAGAGTATTTTGCCTTTCCATAATCAGACTCTTCTTTACAAAGAATCTTTGGAGTAGTATTTCTGACATCATCAATTAGAACAACACCATTCTTGCTAATGATATCACAATCAACTAGAAGTTGTGCTTCTCTCAAATGAAGTTGAGCGGTCGGTTCAATAGGATACATGTCTCCAGTATCCATATAAAGAAAATCAATTTGTCCTTCACCAGAAGCAAGAAACTGCTCAGATGACATAACAAAATATTCAATATTAGAAAGACCTTTAGTAACTTCTTTACTACGATTAATATGCCTTTCTTCAAGGTCAACAGTAATGAAGTCAATGTCAGTTTCCTGAATCAACTCCCCAACAACACGGGTAAAGCATCCAGCGGACCAGTCCCAAATGTCAGGATTTTCTGGTTCCCAATACTTAGTATCATCTTCATTACAACCAGGAAACTTACCATCAACGAAGCTTCTGGTAGTACCAAGTTCAACAACTGTTTTGAAGTTATGCTTTAAAACTTCATCCCAACAGTAGCGCATCGTATCATAACGAAACTTTGGAACCCTACCATAATATTCTTCAAACTGCTCCTTGGTTGTGTAATTCCAATGAGCGTTATCCATATAGTCTTTATACTTTTCTAAGGCATCAGACATTATAAAGTTGCCTCCACTGATTCAGGGTTTTTTCTTGGTGCTCTTTTGCACATTCTTGCATTATAGCACGAATCTCTTTTTTGTTTTCTTTGACAGTATTCAATGCATCTGGGATTTCACTAAAGTCGTCAATGTATACTGCAAATCTATCATAGTATTCATTGTACCATTCGCAAGTGCTAACGGTATCTTTATACAATCCGCTACCAAACCAATAGTTAGGAACTTTAGACAAATGTACCAAATAATCTTCAGAAGGAAGAATAACGGGAAGACCGATATTCATCAATTCAAATGCTGCAAGTTTAGAATATTGATCTGGTAAAATAAAGTATGCATGATACTTTTCAGCAAGTTCTTGTAGTCCTGCATATCCTTTATACTTACAAGGATCTGCGGATAGACCATAAGATCGAATCATTTTAACTGAATCTTGGAAAAGAGTATCATTATGATACCTAGCAACTAGGATATCTCCTCCTTCCAATTCTTCACCATAATCTCCACCAAAACCAATAAGATCTAAAGATTCTTCTTCAGACAAAGGTTTGTCAAGAGAAACACCAATAGGTCTGATAACGTCGGCAGAGATGTTTACTCCATGAACAAGAGCCCATGTTTTCTCAAACTCAGTATATGGGACAAGGGCAACATTATCCAACTTTGCAGATTCATTCAATAGAGTATGATACTCTTTATCTTGAGTCATCTCATAGTTAAATCTATTGCAAACCCATACAATCAGTTTTGCATCAAACTCATCCATGTTTTCCAGAAAGATTCTAGAAAGAGGTGCTGTATCAGAAGTAATAATATAGTCAAAAGAATTAAAGTAATCCTTATTCTCTTGCCAAACACGATCTGCAATTTCTTTTGTAATTACATAGGTGTCTCTTTCAAGAATCTGATTCCAGATAGTTAACTTATTCGTAAGTTCAAGACCTAATTGATCACAAACATACTGATGATCTTTCAAACACCCATAATGGTGCGATAGATGTAATACTTTTGTCATTGCTCAGAAATCCAATCTTCCAATTTAATTTTTGCTTTCCATCCATAAACACTTTCAATTTTGCTAGTGTCTGCAAGACTTTTACGTGCTTCCGCTGGTCTAGGCGGAATATGAACAATATCATCAGAAATCATTTCTGCGATTGCTCTTACCGATAGTTCCCTACCCGTTCCGATGTTATAAACTTCTCCATAAGTAGGAGCATCTTTTTCAGCAACAGTTAGATTTGCTGATGCAATATCAGAGACATTAATAAAATCTCTTGTTTGAAGACCGTCACCAACAACAGTCAGGGATTTACCTTCTGCTCTTTGCTTCAAGAAAATGCCCATTACAGGAGCGTACTGACCTGTCTTTGGTTGACGTGGACCATACACATTGAAATAACGAAGTGTTACTGTATTTACACCATATAAATCGGAGTACATTTTCATCAAATGTTCTCCTGAGAGTTTAGATACAGAGTAAGAATTCAAAGGATCTGGTTGATCATTCTCAACACAAACCTTATCAGTCAAACCATAAATTGCAGCAGTAGAAGAGAAAACAACTTTCTCAACATGTGCAAGTCTAGCTGCTTCCAATACTATAGTAGTACAGCAAATGTTATTCAAATATGTTTCTGCTGGATTTTCGATACAGAAAGAAATCGAAACATCGGATGCTAGATGAAAGACATAATCAACATCTTCGCATAGTTTTATCAGGCGATCAAGATTATTTGGATTAATATCAAACTTATGATTTTCTGCTTTAGGATTCCAAAAATAGTAATCATGACTGTTTGCACATTCAGCATCAACTACCTTTACATGGTATCCATTATCAAGCAGATGGTCAACAAGATTTGATCCAATGAATCCCGCACCACCCGTCACTAAACATTTTTTCATACCATTATAAGCAGATCATTTAATCGGTTTACATAGGTGTGTTCATCTCGAATGAAGTTCATTGCTTTACGCATTTTCTCTTCAGTACAAGATTTATAATCATCTATAATACTATCATATAGAGTATCAAGATCATTGTCAAACGTTACATGTTCTCCAAATAAATCTTGAAGTGCTGGCATATTACTTCCACACCATTTGCCATAACTAATACTCTTGAAGATTCTACAAGGATAATACTTACCCATATCAAAGAAAGGTTTTTCTCTAATATCAAAAGAGATGTAAGAATCTCTTACCATTGCAATATTTTGATTGATGTTTGGAGGATTACCTTCATACAAAGAATACCTACCACTATAACCACCAACGTTTACAAAGTTCTTTCCTTTCTTCTCAATATTCTCTACAAACTTTTTAATATTCTCTCCCTGCATTGATCCAATAAAGAATACATTTTCTTTGCTGTCATCATATAGTTCTACAGGACAGTCATCAATTTCTTCAGGTAAAAGATCTGTTGCCCATTTTGTTACAATGGTCTTGGTTGGATGCTCATAAAAACTTCCACCAATATTCTCAACACTTGGCCAAACATAATCAGATCCATAGTGCCAATACTTTGCATCATGAACAAAGTTATAAACTAACAGACCTTCATACTTTTCTCTCCTTTCAAACTTAAATGGTTCGTCAGAGTTATGGATAAAGTATTTGCAATCTGGACGCAAAGGCATCTTTTCACAAACCTGATGCTCAGTAATGAATACAGAGTTTGAAAAGTCAACAGAACTTACATCATCAGAATCATCATACCAATGAACTTCATGTCCAAGATGGTCTGCTGCTCTCCAATATCCATAATGAATATAAGAGTGTGTATGACTATGGAGTTTATGTCCCCAGATTACAATTTTCATTCTTTAATCCTCAGAGGTAACCAGAACCTTTGGTCGGGAGACATAAACTCAACTGAAGAATATGAACTCAAAGGTTGATCAGTTCCGTTTGAACTTGTTTGATAGAAGACAGGATTATCGCAAGCATAAACATCATAATACTTCTGAACATCAGCAAAACCGATGTCATGATGATCAGAGATTAGATAACCATGATATGCAATACGCTTACAAAGATCAACATAATCTGGATTGAGATATAGGATTGCATGAGCACCAACCATGTTATAGACACGAACTAGGTCAGCGTATCCATCAACTTCCTCCCATTGAACACATGGTCCAGAATGAGAGTTCATGCGTCCCCAAGAAGAGATTCCAAGGTAGAGAGCATCAGCATCATCTGGAATCTCAATATTATCAACAAAATTGAGAGGGAGACAATCATCCTCCAGCAGAATAAAAGGAGGATCAATCTCCTCTAGCGCAACTGCATGGGAATATGCACAACCCCTCTTTCCGATAGGATCTTTGAATCCAGAAACTCTAATGATATTCTTGAATCCTAGATCTTTTAAATTTTTTTCCAGAAGTTCTTTTCTTTCTGGTTGATCGTCAAGATTAATATAGACAACTGGAATATCAGTCAGTTTCAGTTTCATGAGCGAAGTTCAGCGTGATTTTTCTTGAGAGCGATAATTTTAGGTTCGTATGGATAATCTTTGTTCTCCATCTGCTCCTCAGCAAAACAATAGGATGGAGTAAGACTTAGTGCAGGAGGGTTATCAATCAGATAACGATTCATCTGAGACTCATCATGCCATAGAGCAATAACGCCATTCTCCAAGTCTTTGGTTACACGATCTGCAATAACCTCAGACATCTTCAAGAACTCTTTAGTTGATCCACCATTAAATCCTCCAGCATAGTAATGTTCTCCTTCTTCTCCAGGAGCAACACATGCAAGAGACTTTGGATTACGATCATAAGAACGAGATTCTTTTGGCATGAAAGATTGATACGGATGCATAGTTGCAACAACGCCATCAGAGAGAACTTCATCCCCAACCTTACCAACGATACCCATGTCTACATCAAAGTAGTAACAGTAATCAAAGGTAGAGATAAACTCCTTTTCCTTCATGAAATAATTGTACCTTTTCAAAGTAGGAATTGGCCAATCTTCATGTTCAATTTTAGAAACTCTAACATTACTAGATGCATCAACTTCATGCTCTGTAAACAGAAGACATTCCATATGATGATCTGGTAGAAAATTATCAGCAATGTTGTCGTAGAGTCTTTCGACAAATTGGATATATTTGTTCGTAGCGATTGTAAGAATTAGAACTCGCATCTTATACCTCAATGTAATTTACATTATCGAAAATAAAGAAACCTTTATTTTTGTGTTCTTCAACTGTTCCATGCAAGAAACAATTTAACTCTACTTTAGAGTTGCACTTGTATTTAACTGCTGCTGCCATGGAGTTTCCTCCAGAATACAAGCAGTAATAACTCTTTGCGCTATTGATAATATTAGCATACTGAAAGATACTTTCAATCTCCAGTTGATTATTCTCAAAGGCAAATCCGCCTTCCAAAGACAATGAATTTACATTCTTAAAGGTAACAAAGAGAGCATCGTCAGGAACGTGCTCTTCTACAAGAGAAAACAGTTTATCGGCATCATAAAACTCCCCAACATTATTCTTGAGAAGAGTGTGGGCAGAAAGATCGACAATAGTTTTGTCTTTGTATTCTTCTAGAAATTCTGCTTCATAGTAAATCTCAGGATATCTACCGTCTCCAGCAAACCCGTGACGAATCTCTGCAGCAGAAACAATATTATCAGTTACCCCATGAGGTAGATCTGGAGCTACAGATCCTACGTTAGGATTGTTCCTAGCAATACCCTTGACATAAGGATTATCTTTCCAACAAAAGTCATAGATCTCTGGGTTCCTGTAAGTATTATGAATACTTACATGAAAGTCAACTCCCTTCTCATGGAAAAGTCTTGGTAGAGTTGTAAACTGAAGATTATCTCCAAGTCCTCCCCAAGGTTGAGCAAAGTATACGTTAGTCATTATTATTCAAATAGATGAAATCAGTTCCAAACTGAGCAATAGGTGATTCAACATAATGAAGATCAAAATCATTCTCTTTCAAGAACAAATCTACATCATCAAAAACACATTGACCTTCATAGATTGGATTTACTTCTAATTCAGTATGAATTACTTTTACTGAAGGCAGAAATTCTCCCAAAGACTTAAGGGCAATCAACTCTGCACCCTGAAGGTCCATCCACATAAGATCAACTTTATCTATACCATTTTCATTACAGAAAGTATCCAGACGAGTACATGGAATTTCTAATTCGTCTTGCACATATTTTTCAATATGATCGTAAGAACCGTTTGACTTATAAAGACTAGAAGCACCTCTATTACCATCAAACCAAGGAGTTACAGTCTCCTCAGCATTGATGGGATAGAAGGTGCATGTTCCATCATAATCATTTACTGCTTTATTAATTACAGTAATATTATCAATGTCTTTTGTATTTTCAAGACAAACCTGATACGATTCGGGATTTGCCTCAAAGGCAAAAATACGGGCGTTTTTATATTTTTTAGAAAACTTAATTGATTCTAAACAATGCAAAGAACCTACATCAAAAATTACTGATACATCATCAGGATTTTTGAAAAATTGCTTTGCATACTGACAAAAAGTAGCAGTAGAACTAACCGTATATTGCGTCGTCATTTTGTTAGACCATCCATAAAAAACTCAGTATCAGTTATTGCCTTATCATCAATATAATAATCAGCATATGGTTTTCCCAACATTAATCTATGAAACTTACATCCCCAGGAGACTAGTTGATTATAAGTTTCTTCATAACAGTGAGCATATGCTAGAACTTGATCATCATCAGTTCTTCCCATACCCCTTGCAGTAAAGTAAATGATTTTGTTTCCTTTATCATAAAGATCATTGATGATCTCAATTCTTTCTGGGAATGGTTCTGCTTTAGAATAATCACCATATGTTTGAGTGCATATGGTGTTATCAATATCTACTACAATGCTTTTCAGTTTAGCCACGCAGAGAAGTCCTTATCAAAACGTTCAATTGCTTCGGTAGTCTTAGGATGTTCAACCATCTCGCGAATAACGGGAATACCAGTAGTTACAATATCTGCGCCTTGACGCCAAGCATCAGCAACATCAACTCCAGTACGAATACTACCAGCAATGATTTCGCAATCAAGAGAGTTCTCTTTGATGTAGTAACGAGTACGATCAAGAACCTTAGCAACATCCCCACCATGCTGCTTTAGGCGGCAGTAGAAAAGAGAAACATAATGAGCACCTGCAGAGGCACACATTTGTAGTTGCTGTTCAGTATAACAAGCAGTTGCATTGATACGAACACCTGCTTTACTAGCAGTTCTGATTGCACGAAGACCCTCAAAACCAACAGGGATCTTTACATGGAACTGACTACAGACAGGAGAGAACTTTTCATAAAGTTCATTTGCCTGACGAACCATACCATCATAATCAAGGGCAAAGACTTCTGCGCTGAGCGAAAGATCTTCTGCACCACAATATTCGGCAAGTTTCTGAATTAGACCCTCAAAACTTCCTTTGGGTTCTTTGGCAATGATTGAAGGATTGGTGGTAACGCCCTGAATGACGCCCATTTCATTAGCTTCAATAATCTCATCAAGATTCGCTGTATCAGCAAAAAGATAGTTCATTCGTCCTCCTTGAATACGTAGGTTTTTCCATCTTCGACGATGTTTGAATCAGTGTCATCGTCTTTATTTGACCATTCTATCACAATAGTATCCTCTAGTGCAATACGCATATGCATAAGACCTGGAGGAATATGGAATACGTCTCCCGCTTCTAGAATGAGAGACTTATTCTTGGCACGACCAATTCGCATACCAACCTTAAGTTTTCCAGACTGAATGTAATAATATTCGTCTTTCCTTACATGATACTCCATACTACTTTGAGTGCCCGCTTTCATGAAGACTTCTTTCAATGTAAAGTCTTCAGTAGCGAATACTGTAGTTATGTATCCCCAATATTTTTCCCTCTTTTCTTCGCACTTTAGTACGGGAGGAAGTTCTTGCCTACCGTAACTATTGTCCGTAGTATTTGTTGATGCCATTCTTTCGTTCAAAGTGTTTGGTGTAAAGATCTCTACTTAATTTAGACTGCTTGAGATGAGGATTGATGGACTTAGTATAGTATGCCATCTCAGCGATTTCCTCTAATACTATAGCACATTCTAGAGTTCTTTGGGGGGAATCTGAGAAAACCATGACACCATGCCCAGGAAGAAGAATCGCTGGAATGTTTAGGGGATTGATCTTATTGCTCTGGAAAAAATCAACTACAGATTGACCTAGATTTTTTTCATATTCATCCAATTCAGATTCTTCTAACTGACGAGCAAGAGGAATATCATCTAAAAAATAATCTGCATGTGTAGTCCCCACGATAGGAATTGGAGTTAATGCTTGTGCCCAAGAAGTAGCAAACTTAGAATGACTATGGATAATAGATTTAATTTCTGGAAATGCCTTATAGATCTCCAAATGAATTGCGGTATCTACAGACGGTTTCATGCCAGAAATCAACTTCCCACTGTAAAGATCTACAATACAAAGTTGACTATAAGTTAGCTCAGAAAAGTTGACCCCAGAGGGTTTAATAACAATGCTCTTCCCATCTTCAGAAAGAACACTGGCATTTCCCCAGGTCAACTTTACTAAGTTATTTTCTTTTAGACTTTTATTTAATGATAAACAGTCTTCAATTTCCCTATTCATACACTGCCTGTTGCCACAAACTCAGATGCTTTTTTGTTTGCATAATCTGGATCACCATTTGCTAGGAGGGCAGCATAGAAGCAGTCTCCAGCGCCAATAGTATTTACTACATTTTTGGCAGGATATCCTTTATAAGTAACGCCATTCATAACACAACCATCAGCACCTTTTGTTACACAGATATTTGTAATCCTATCAGTATGCTTTGATTCGCTTTCATTGCAAACAAAATAATCAATATCAAAATATCGATCATAGTTTGGTTGTTTACTTGAAACTTGAGATGAAGCGTAAGTTATCTTACCAGATTCTACAGCATGTCTAATGAACTTCTCTGTAATAAAACCACAGCGATAATCAGCAAAGGCGATAATATCAAATTTAGAAAGATCGAGTCCTCCATCAGTTAAGAAAGAATGAGAAAACTCATCATTGACTTCATTGATTTGAAGATGCTTATATCGAGAATCTCCATGAGAAACCCAATAGCGAGTCTTTACATTGTTCTTACCTTGAAAATGATTTAAGACTCTAACATTGTAAAGGCACTCAAAATTATCACAATGTTCCTCTCCCATAGAAGTTAGGAAGGTTACATTCCTGCCAAATCCTGCAAGAAACTTTGCTACATTTGCTGCTCCACCATAATGATAGTAATGACTTTCAGGAGTAGTTTTAAGAGTAGGAGATTCTAATGAAAGACCGCAAGCTTTCAACTCTACAGTTTCATCAATGATGGTATCTCCAACAATCAGATATTTCAGATTTTCTCGCATGATTCCAACTCCCTAATCTTATGCATTGTATTGGTTGTCGAATAGTTTCCGACCAAAGGATATACCTTAATCTGAACATCTTCGGGAATTACATCGCGTTCCCTAACTTCATCTGCAGTCCATTCGGATCCTTTTACAATAACATCTGGGGCAAGAGTTTGATAAAATCCCTGAAGTTCCTCAGTGGAATCAAAGATTACAACTTCATCAACATATCGGTTAGTTTCCAAAACCTTACGGCGGTCCTCTTCATTGTTAATAGGACGACTATCTCCTTTCAGTTCTTTGACACGGCGATCAGAATCAATAGCAACAATAAGTTTAGTGCCCTGAGATTTAGCAAACTTAAGAAGTTCAATATGTCCTTTATGAAGGATATCAAAAACACCATTAGTAAGAACGATTCCAGTATTAGAATCAATCTTAGTTACTCGTTTAACATGACGACCTTCTCCCCATGCTTCATTCAACCACATAGTTGACATCTCTCGCATTTCAATCTGAGAGGACAACCAGGTGCCTAAGCAGAGAACGTTAGAGTCATTATGCTCTCTGGACTTAACAGCAGTCAATTCATTATGTGCAAGCACTGCACGCACACCAGCAAAACGATTAGCAACGATACTCATACCGACACCCGTTCCGCAAATCAAAATACCTCGATCTGCTTCCTTACTACCAACAATCGTAGCAAGTTGTGCGGCATAATCGACATAATCAACACTGACATCAGAAGTATAAGGTCCAATATCAATAACTCGATATCCCTCTCCCTTCAGATAGGTTTTGAGTTGCTGCTTGTTTTCAACTCCATTATGGTCGGAGGAAATAATAATAGTTTTCATAAGAATTCAAAATTACCAAAAGGAAGATCACCAACATTTTTTTCGGCGCAGTCACCGCCAAACCAGTTCTTAGGAGCAATAACTTGTTTACTGTTTGCCAACCAAGCACCCCACCAACTAAAAGAACTATTAGCAATTATATGATATTTACACAGAGACATCAAGCACAAATCACAATCTGTTGAATTACCCTCCGCAATCATGAATCTATCATCATCAAATAATTCCTGGTCTTTACACCAATCAGAATCATCAGAGAATACAATGACTGGAAGTTCTGGAAGTTTAGCAAGAGCTTTCTCATAATACTCCATAGTTTGTGTAGGATGATTTGGATTTACAACATAATCGCCTCTACGAATATGGAGAGAGATTGTATCGTCTTCAATAAATCCCTTACACGTTTCTAGTAGTTCTTGATCGAAAGAGAAGTCCTTTCGAATCTCATCTTCAATATGTTTGAAGTATTTTTCCGTCTGAAAGTATCCAAGTAAATCAACACCGTCTGGACAATTCATGAATAACTCTTCATCAAAATCATGTCTCCTTTCCATAAGAGCATTTGCTTGATTAAATTCAAACCTATTTGATTTTAAGATATTTGGAAATACATCATAGATGATGACATCTGAATTCTTTACGTTGTCATCATTGAGTCCAAAATACTTTCTAGGGGGCAAACAATATTCATATCCTCTGTTTCTAGCAATTCCCTTTAGAGATGCATACTGAAACATTTGATTAGCAAGTCTGCCCAAATTTCCCAAACGATTTATTGAAATCATGATTACCCGTAATTAAATGAAATGGTTATTCTCGGTTCCGTATTTGATCCCCCGCTAACACAATGAATTAGATTGGAAGGAAATATGAGTAAAGATCTTTCTATCGGTTCTATAGAATTACACTCAGCATTGAGTTCATTTCTTTCATACGAAGGCATAAAATGATTAAAATTTGGATGCCTAAACGTTATAGGTGCTGATCCATGAGGAGCTTTGCAGAAATAAACCCCGCTGAAGTAGAAAGGTACATGCCCATGAAACTCTTGATATTGATTTCCATTTTCATATACGTTCCACCACCAATCTCTACTTTTTATTACTTCGATTCTAAATTTTAAAAGATCTGCATACTGTTTTATTTTTTCATCGATACAGTTTAAAAGATTTTTAAAAATTGGATGATTATAAGAATTAAAGTCTGCAGCAAAACTATTAGTAGGACTATTGATACCAGAGAACCAAGACTCAGCACCCTTACCTTCTATCTTATCTTTATTTTCAATAATATGTTCAGCGATTCTATCATTTTCTTCTACACTTATTAGTTCATCGGATGACCAAAGAGTTGTAGGAAAAAGAAGTGCATAATCATCTTTAGACATAATCAAGATACCATTCATAGGTTGACTTAATCCCATCTTTCAGAGAAATCTTAGGTTCCCAATCAAGAGACTTTATCTTATCTACATTAAGAACTTTACGTGGTGTACCGTTTGGTTTTGATGTATCCCAATCAATACCTCCAGTAAATCCGACAACATCAGAAATAATACTCGCAAGTTCTTTGATAGTTACATCCTCTCCAGTTCCAACGTTGATTGGTTCTGGTTCATCATACTTTAACATAGCAGTAAAACAGGCATCGGCAAGATCGTCAACGTGTAGAAACTCACGCATCGGAGAACCATCACCCCAAAGAGTTACTGGATACTGATAAGAACCGCCGAGATCATGACCTATAACATCTTTACCAGCATCAAGTTTACGAATCAATGCAGGAAGAACGTGTGATGTTTCAAGGTCAAAATTATCATTAGGACCATATAGATTTGTAGGCATCAAAGAGATTGCATTAAATCCATACTGCTGGCGATATGCCTGACACATCTTAATGCCAGCAATCTTTGCAACTGCATAAGCATCGTTAGTAGGTTCCAGAGGACCTGTCATGAGATACTCTTCTTTGATTGGTTGTTCGCACATCTTAGGATAGATGCATGAAGAACCCAGGAAAAGAAGTTTCTTAGCACCAAACTTGCGAGCAGCATGAATGATGTTTGACTGAATCATCAGATTATCATAGATGAAGTGTCCAGGATAATCCTTATTAGCACCAATACCACCCACCTTTGCAGCAGCAAGGTAGATGTATTCTGGTTCATTAATCTGAAAGAATCTTTCCACATCAGTTTGACGACGAAGATCAAAATGACTGGAAGGTGTTGAAAGAATATTTGTATACCCCTTCCGATGAAGCATACGAACGATTGCTGATCCTACAAGTCCTGTATTGCCAGCAACGTATATACGACTATTACTGTCCATAGATGCACATGTCCTCAATTAATTCATCAAAAGAAATTTCTGGTTCCCAACCTAATTCTTCTTTTGCTTTCGAAGAATCTCCAAGTAGAGACTCAACTTCGGTAGGGCGAAAATATTTAGGGTCAACATAGATGATGGGTTTTTTAGTATTCCAATCAAATCCAACTTCCTTTTCACCTTCTCCCATCCATTCAATTTTCATACCAAAGTAAGGAGCAGCTTTTTCAACAAACTCTCTTACTGAATATTGTTGACCAGTAGCAATAACATAATCTTCAGGTTTTTCTTGCTGAAGCATCAACCACATTGCTCTGACAAAATCTTTTGCATGACCCCAATCACGCTTTGCATCTAAATTTCCAAGATACAAATTTTCTTGAAGACCGCAAGAAATTTTAGATAATGCACGAGTAATTTTTCTCGTTACAAATGTCTCTCCTCGACGAGAAGATTCATGGTTGAATAGAATACCAGTACAAGCATACATGCCATATGCTTCTCTATAATTTTTAGTAATCCAGTATCCATAAACCTTCGCGCATCCATAAGGAGAACGAGGATAGAATGGTGTTGTTTCCTTTTGAGGGACTTCTTGAACAAGTCCAAACATTTCCGAAGTAGATGCCTGATAGATTCTTACTTCCTTTTCCATACCTAGAAGACGTACTGCTTCCAATATACGAAGAGTTCCTACAGCATCAACATCAGCAGTATATTCAGGCATTTCAAAAGACACTTTGACATGACTCTGAGCACCTAAGTTATAAATTTCATCAGGTTTAACTTTTTGAATAACCCTGACTATGTTAGTTGAATCAGTAAGGTCGCCATAGTGCAACTTAACTCGTTCATGATCGTAAATATGATCAATACGATGAGTGTTAATCAAAGAAGCACGACGAACAATACCATGAACTTCATATCCTTTCCCAAGGAGAAGTTCCGCAAGATATGAACCGTCTTGCCCAGTAATACCTGTAATTAGAGCAACTTTCATGTATTGTTTATCTTTCTTAGATTATACTAAAAAAGGACGGTTTATGCAACCGTCCCTTTAGGTCTTTTCATGCACGCCACTTATTCTTTTACAGGAAATAAGAAACCTGGCGGGGTAACCCCATCCGCACCACTTGCTTTTAGGAAGCAAGAAACCATTAGAGGGTCAATGACTCCACCACCTAGTTTTACGAACTAGGAAACGCGAGGGGTCGTAAAACCCATCCCGACCAGGGCTAGTTTAGCGACATACCGAGTCTTTGATGTAACAAGGAACCGTTTCAGGATCCAACCACTTGGTGTATTCAAAATCTTCCATGGCAGTCAGAAGTTGCATCTGATTGTCAAGGAGATACATGTCAGAGTAACGCTTAGTATACTCATGCGCTTTTTGAATACGAAAGTCTGGCATACCATTGATTTCCAATGTGCCACACTCAACATAACGATAGGGAAAACGCTCTAAGAGAATTTTCATGCAACCTCTACAGACTCAAGATCACGAACAAGACAATCCATGAGAATCTCATAATCGTCTAAAGCATCTCCAGAAAATACTACACCTGAATTTTCGTAAAAGCGGCGAACTTTTTTGAAGAGTTTTGGATTCTTTACGTCAAGGTAAATGTCCCCAGATGCAGCAGCACGAAGAGTGCTGATCTCCTTTTTGAACTTTTCCGTCAGTGCCATTGGTTTGTTTGGTTTACCTGCACATTATAAGGAAAACTCCGCACTATGTCAAGGATCTCATCGATTAATAAGTCTCGTATCCGTTCTGAACATCCAAATAAAAGTTACCAGAAACGGAGATTCTATAATCATCCGACGTATAGAATGGATATACACAATGCTTTAGTGTAGATGGAAAGACAAGAATAGTTTTTTCCCAACTACTGTCTAACTCAATAGTATCCTCTTCAATATCTCCAACACCATTTGGGAAGAAAAAATTGAATGTTCCTGGATATTTTTCTTTTGGATTTCCTCGTTTTACTTGGAATTCATCTTCCCTACAACTGTAGGGAATCTTCAACCAAATAACAAAACTGTAAAGTCCAGTGTGATTATGAACTGGATTGAATTCATATTTTTTCTGATAGTTAACCCATAACATTTTCAAAGACAAAGAAAGTGACTTTGAACTTGAAATTATAGGATACATTTTCATCAAGTTAAACTCTTGCTCATATTCTGAACACAGATGAACCATATACCTTTCAAATTTTTCAAACTTGTAGAAAGGCATTCCCATCAAATCGTAGGATTCCTCTAAATTGCCAATCAACTTATCAGTCATAAGCAATTCATTATTCTTTGCTTTCTCTGATTCAGATATCAGAATATCATATATTTCATCAGGAATGGTTTCAGCAAGATAACCTCCACGAGGAGAAAATCGATTTATCTTACTAACATCTTTAACGTCTGTGTGAATCATATCTTTAATATCAAGAGTCGGAATGACAGGATTCGAACCTGCGACATCTCGCTCCCAAAGCGAGTGCTCTACCAAACTGAGCTACATTCCGTCGCGGTAGGTTCCTGTCGCCGCTAGTCCTGAACCCACCAAAAGGGGACTACCGCAGTTGATTTCTCAACAGGTAAAATATAGCACTACTTATGCTTTCTGTCAAATGGTTCCCAGTGTTCCCATCCATATTTGTGGACAAGATGCATTCCTATGATGGGTACAAAAACTAAAAAGAATCCCATGACACCCAAACACCATGAGGTTTGCATAACAGATCTAACCAGGAGCTGAACGTGATTCATTTTGGAAATACTCGGGTAGTGGACATCCCTTAAAATTGTTTATCGTATCTATTGACAAGACAAACATAGTTGCAAATCCGAGACAGAAAGCAAACAACATTTGTGGGAAGTTATAGTTTCCCATGTAAGCAGTAGGATCAGGTTCATCATCATGAGGATGAATATGCTTACTGATCTTCTCTATTCTTTCTCGCTTTTCCCTTTCATTTTCGTTCATTTGTTTCTATAGCGTACTGGCCATGTTAGTTCCATAGCAGAAATTAACAATGTAATAAAAGCAAATACAAACAATGCGGAGGTCATGCTGGATAGTCCCAATTAGTTATGTTTGCCGTTTTCTCTTGCGGTCCCCATGAACCAGGAGTATAGACAAAAGGAGTAGTGAGTATGGGGCAAGAATCGCCAGTGCAAAGTAAATCATTAACAATCCTCCAAGATTCTAATACTTCTTCCGAATGAACAAAGTGCGATTGATCACCATTTATTGCTTCATATAATAATTTTTCGTATCCATCGATCGCTCTTTCTTCAGGATACCTATGAGTCAGGGTTGCAGTCTCAACTTGATCTCCATGACCAGGTGCCTTCATATCAATACGAATATCAAAATGAGGATATGGTTGAAGTCGCATCACAATACGATCATTATACTCATGACCAACAAATAGTTGCTGAGGAGGAGATTTTAGTTTTATAACAACCTCCACACAACCATAAGGCATACACTTACCTGTCATGACATGAAAAGGAACTCCCTCCCAACGCCAGTTATCACAATATAAAGTACCAGCAACGAAGGTAGGAGTGCCACTATCAGGATCAACGCCATCTTCATCTTTGTAACCAGAGTATTGTCCAAAAACAGTATTCTCCTTTAACTGAGTAGCAGCAAGAACTTTAGTTTTTTCTCTTCTGATTTCTCTAGCATCCATTCTACATGGTGCTTCCATTGCAATCAATGCAAATACTTGCAGAATATGATTCTGCAACATATCTCGCACTGCTCCAGCAGTATCATAATATTGAGATCTGCCATCACAACTAATAGTTTCGGTTGCAAAAATTTGAACCTCTTCTACATAATTCCGATTCCAGAGTGGTTCCAGAAATATATTGCTAAAGCGAGTGGCAAGAATGTTATTAACAGTATCTTTACCGAGATAATGATCAATGCGATAGACTTGTTTTTCGCGTAAATGTCGCTCCACCACAGACTGTAGAGAATCAGCAGATTTATAATCGTGCCCAAAGGGTTTTTCGATAACCACTCTGGAGTGATCTGGGTCATCCAAGAACCCAGCTTTTTTAAGATTGATAATTGCATTTGCATACCTCTCTGGAGGGACAGATAAGAAATAAGTATTATCGTTTAGATAATCTGGTAAATGGCGAAGAGTTTCTACATTATCCAAATCAGCAGAGACATAATCTAGATGATATAAAAATTCATCAGGATAGTTCCCTAGAGATTCTTTCCATTGCTGTGTTGTTGGTTCCCTTCTAGCACAACCAGTAATAACGAAATTGTCAGCAAGAAGATTTTTCTTCCATAATTCATGAAGTGCTGGTATCAGTTTTCTTTTACACAAATCTCCAGTAGCACCGAAGATTACAATACCACTAGTGCGCGGTTCCATTTCCATCGTAGTCATCCGAGTCATAGTAGTCATTGTCGCCCTTTATCATCCCAAATGCAAGCGTAGTACATACAAAGGGTACTGCTATCCATAATAGAAAGTTACCAAAATTCATCGATATTGACCTGGAACGTAATCGGGACTTTTATTCATAAATTCATTCAATAATGATCCATATTCTTTGAATCTTTTATCTCCTGCAATAAATTGTCGTTGTCTCATCCATACTGCATCAATAAGCAGTTCTATTTCGCTTTTGTTGAATTCTCTCATGATACTTCTTTTAGTTTGTTTGACTTATGTATAGAGTCATTCAACTCCATCTTCTAACTCCTCATATAAGGGGCAAGGTTCTTCAAATAATAATGCAAGTCTAAGTTCTTTAATCCTTTGTGTCAATTCCTGATAATCTTCCTCTGTCATTTTTCTCTGAACAACTCCTCTATTTGTCTACGAGCATTATTCATTTTTTGTCTCTCACGTTCAGAATGTTTATATCCAAACTTTCCATGAAAAATGAAATGACCCTGAACAATCATCGTAATCCCAAAGAAAAATAATAATATTACCCCCAACCACTCTACAATGTTATTTTGAGCCATGGGAATATCGGATCGATTACTCCGATGAGTCGGAGGAGACCTTCAGCAAATAAAGCGAGAACAACCCAACCGACACACATGCTAATAACACTTGCATTTCTATTGTGTCTCCTAATAGCGGCATCAATCATCTCCTGACACTCTTCACGAGTGACATAATGTGACGGTTTTATTTCATCCATCCTGTGACTCATTTACTTTACCCATCATATTGTCTAGAGGATCTGCAGATCCTTCAAGTATTGCACAAGCTCTTTTGTAGAAAAAATTATCTGTATTTCCTGAAGACTCGAAGGTCTCTTTGACTCTCACCCAATTCTCGTAGGTGTGCTTGTCCATGTGTTTTTAGTTTGAAAATACTTAATAGCTATAATAGTCAGAACTTCAAAAGTGTCAACTCTGTTATGATTTCCTAAAACACTTTAAGTAAATATAAAGGAAAGTGAGGGATTCGAACCCTCGGAGACTACTAATCTCTTCAGTTTTCAAGACTGATGCAATCGACCGCTCTGCCAACTTTCCGAAAAATTTAATATTCAAGTTTTCTTCTAAACTCCTGGAAGTCATTTTCTTCCATAAAGTTAATATTAATCAGTACTCTATTTTTATTTTTTGTTGGCGAAAATCCAACATGAGGAAGTCTTCCATCGAATACAAGTAGTCTATTTTCTACTGGTTCAATCTCCTTCAAAAGAGTAGTTCCGTCCCTATCAAAAATAGTAGTACAACCATCACTATCGTTCATGTAAAATATACATGTAATATGTTTGATTGGTTCACCAAAATAGTCCAAGTCAGTATGAATGGAATGCATATACTTCTCAGGATTATATAACGTCATATCAGCTCTAGCACGAATCAAACGATAAGATCCATTATAGATTTCTTCTACTTTAGTTTTAGCAGCATAAAGTATTGATCTTGATAACATTCCAACATAAGAAGGATTATGTTGTAAATTGTCAGAATCAAACAATCCAATATTAAATCCAAAACTACCTAGTTCAGATTGATTTTGAGAATCTCTCTGATGATAGTTTACAGTTATATTGTCTTGATAATTCCATTCACAAAATGGACTAAAATAATACTCTTGAATATCCTTAAAGACATACTTGGGTAAAAGGTTGTCAAAGATTTCAATCATTATTACTATTCTAGTGCTATAATTATAACAGTAGTATCTACTAGATGTCAATAATCCCATCCAAAGAAAGAAAAGAATTTGAAAGACTTCTCAATGAATTGGGATATGTCGATCAATCTCCAGTGCTTGCGTCGGAAGAAAAAACTGAGCAAGTTAACTTCAACTGCATTGACGGTGCAATGGCGATCTATACGTTTATAGGTCTGTACGAAAACAAAAAAAGTTATCTATGGGAAGAATTTTTAGATAACTACGAAGACGATAACTTAAAAAAGATCATGTCTGATCTTGCAAAAAGAATTAGGTTTGAAGAAAAAACTAGAATTGCAGAAGTTGGTTATCGTGCAAAGTATACTAAAAATCCAGATCAATTTTCTTTAGATGAAAGAAAACGTATACTTCTACATTTCATTAGAATGACTCATGAAAATCTAAGTAGAGGTATGTTAAACACATATCCCCAACCAGGAATGATTCTGGTAGCAAGACCCGTTGGACCTAAAATTGATCAAGGGTTCACTGAGTCATCCTTAACTATCGGATCAAGGCAAAGATCCATAGTTGCCAAAAAACTTGGTTTTGGAGATTTGAAGGAAGATGGATTTCAATATGCAAGATATGACGAAGATTGTATTCTCAGATCTATCTGATTTCAAAATTTAATTTACGAACCTTCCGCTTTCTTCTCGCTTCCTGATATTCTAAGTCTGCTGGAGAAAGAAATGTATTGCCGAAATTGGGTTTGATGTTGTTTAACATCACAACCTGATCTAAATCTACTGCAGAAATTTTATCTCCACGAATAGTAGTCATGTTCGTGCAACCGCATGTAACGGTTTTTGTTGGATGCCCCTCCAACTCCATACCACAGGAGCGGCATCGTACCCTAATGTTGTCCATTTTATGACGAAGTTTACGTCTTCAGTGTTTCATTATTTATATGCAAGATGACGGGATCGAACCGCCGACCGCCTCGGTGTAAACGAGATGCTCTACCGCTGAGCTAATCTTGCTTATCTTTACATTCTAGCATATACTCTACAGTATTGGCAACATCCTCCATTGCATCGCGCAGCATTGGTTGTTGTCCAGAGTGGCATTCGGTTTTGGTAGTTCCATTTCTCCACTCTTCACAGAGTGTCCAGCGCCACTGTTGCATACTCTTTGAATACCACAGGTTAATCTTCATTAGGTAGATTAGATTCCATCATATCTAGTCTAGCTTCCAACTTGGCAATTTTAACAGTTAGTTGCATATGTTCATTTTCCATATCTTCTAGACGATACTGAAGTTTTTCTACCAACTCATAAAGGTTAGAACAGTTTACTACGTTCTCTTCACCCCTATCAGTTTCAAAAAACCAATCTAGAAATTTTTTTGTTCTTTTCTTCACCAGTCATCGTCTCCACTAAACTTTAAACTTTCTTGGTGTCCCTTATGATTATTACAGTATCCATGAACATCCATTTCCATCTTAAGATGTGCATCTGTATGAATACCTTCAATTAATATCAAAATACCCAGAAGGATTGCTGGTAGCAACCACAACTGGGATGAAGCAATTTCCAACCACTTACTTTTCATGGCAATAAAGTTGTCCGTTCATTGGGTTTGGTATGCAAATAAATTTTGCCTTTTGATTCAGCATACCTATCATAACAAATAACTGGGCAATTACAACCAATGCTAGGGCGTTTTTGCCCAGATACTTGTTGAGTTTCATTAGAACTTGAAGATACTAAGACTATTTACCGCATCCTTTTCATTAGATGTAATAAAGAGTCCTTCTTCTTCAAGAGCAAGGAGTCCTTCAGGTGCTTTACCTGTAGGAAGGATTTGCAGCATCTTAGGAGCAGACAGATCAGTGATATCATAGACACCAACTGCGTTTGCTCTCTCAGCACCTACGAACAGCATACGAGTGCCACCATAGGTTCCAACCGTGACGGATTCAGGTTCAACACCTTTCTTCTCAGCACGCTTGTCGTTCCAGTAACCTGCCTTTGCGAGAGTATTCTCAAAGGTGTTTCCTGAATCGTACACTATTGTACCATCCTTATGGAAGATTGTAAACCCTCTAGAACCACCACGCTTGTGTTCACCACGACGCTTCAGTTTGTAATCACCCTCATTGGCAGTAACGAAGTGATCTGAATCAATCCAAGCAACAGCATCGGGCTCACGACGAACACCCTGACGAGAACCGACAGGCATGTAGTAACCATCTTTGGTGTCGTCGATATCATAGAGGTCTACCTTGCCAGCAGAGAAATCGGAGAGGACATTACCACTGGAATCAAGAACAACCATATGATTATTCTCTTGCAGAGTAACAATAATTTCACCCTTGTCATTGATAGCAACAAACTCAGGTTCAGGATCGCTAGGAGCAATGCCAGCAAGTCCACGAACATCTGCATAATTTACATTACCATCAGGAGTTACAATAGCGACGTTACCTGCAGGATACTGAGGAATCAGTCCATC
>Ga0213858_10000145_pt1 | contig 31944 bp, 32 predicted proteins | sample PICome_FD_160122 | JGI IMG/M metagenome (GOLD analysis project Ga0213858, IMG submission 160122) | Coastal seawater microbial communities near Pivers Island, North Carolina, United States - PICO245 | ecosystem: Environmental > Aquatic > Marine > Coastal | place: USA: North Carolina | collected... | reverse complement strand
ATTTGCTAGCTGTGTTCTTGTTGATTCTGATGACACCCTCGATAGCATCTTTAGTTCTGATATGGCTATCGGCAGATATGTTGCACAAAGGGCGGGCATCGGTATCAACGCAGGTAGAATCCGTGGCATCAACAGTAAAATCAGAGGCGGAGAAGTTCAACATACAGGTGTTGTACCATTCCTCAAAAAATTTGAGGCGACTGTCAGATGCTGCACTCAAAATGGCATTCGAGGTGGAAGCGCAACTGTCCACTTCCCAATCTGGCACCAAGAAATCGAAGACATTCTAGTCTTAAAAAACAACAAAGGAACAGAAGATAACCGTGTCAGAAAACTCGACTATTCAATCCAAATCAGTAAGATCTTCTACGAAAGATTCATCAACAATGAGGACATCACCCTATTCAGTCCTCACGATGTCCCAGGTTTGTACGATGCTTTTGGGACTCCTGATTTTGATGATCTCTATAAACGTTATGAATCTGATGGAAGCATTCCAAAGAAGACTATTGGCGGTCAAGAACTTATTCTCGATCTCCTGAAGGAGAGAGCAGAGACTGGTCGTTTGTACATCATGAACATCGACCACTGCAATGAGCATTCGTCTTTCAAAGACAAGGTAAATATGAGCAACCTCTGTCAAGAGATTACTCTTCCTACCACTCCTCTTCAGCACATTGATGGTGAAGGTGAGATTGCTCTCTGTATTCTCTCTGCTGTTAACGTTGGTAAGATCAACAAACTAGAGGAACTGGAAAACCTTTGCGACCTAGCAGTCCGTGGTCTAGAGGAACTCATTGATTACCAAGATTATCCTGTTGAAGCAGCAAGGATTAGCACTCTTGCTCGTCGTTCTCTCGGCATTGGTTATATCGGACTAGCACATTACCTAGCAAAACATGGAGAACACTATGACGATCCAAAAGCATGGAAACTCGTCCACGAGTTGTCTGAAAGTTTCCAATATTACCTTCTCAAGTCAAGCAACATCGTCGCCCAAGAGAAGGGCAAGTGTGGATATTTTGATAGAACCAAGTATGCAGACGGTATCCTCCCAATCGACACTTACAAGCGTGACATCGATGAGTTCTGTGGAACGGAACTGAATCATGATTGGGAATCTCTTAGAACATCTATCACCGAACACGGTCTTAGGCACTCAACACTGTCCGCTCAGATGCCATCGGAGAGCAGTTCCGTTGTGTCAAACGCAACAAATGGAATCGAACCACCTAGAGCCTTTTTGTCCACTAAAAAAAGCAAAAAGGGACCGCTCAAACAAATCGTTCCTCAGTATGGTAGTCTCAAAAATAACTACACTCTTCTCTGGGACATGAAAGACAACGATGGTTACATCAAAGTTGTCGCTGCTATGCAGAAGTTCTTTGACCAGGCAATTTCTGGCAATTGGAGTTATAATCCAGAGAACTATGACAACAATGAGGTGCCAGTATCTGTCATGGCAGGTGATTTCCTGAAGACTTACAAGTACGGATGGAAGACTTCTTATTATCAAAACACTTACGATCAAAAAGGAGTAGAACCTGAACTAACAGAAGAGAAAAAAGAATCAATCGAAGATTTACTAAACCAAATCATCCAAATCGAGGAGGAAGACTGTGACAGCTGCAAAATTTAGAGTTGGTAACGAGAAGATGCGTAGTCAAGTTAAGGGTATGACGGTGTTTAACACCACCCAAGTAGACAGTACAAAACAGAAGATGTTCTTTGGACCCCCTCTCGGGGTCCAGAGATATGATAAGTTTAAGTATCCTGTGTTTGATAAACTTACACAGCAACAACTTGGATTTTTCTGGCGTCCTGAAGAAGTATCATTGCAAAAAGATCGTGCCGACTATCAGACACTTAATGAAGCACAGAAGCACATCTTCACTAGTAACCTTAAGTACCAGATCCTCCTGGATTCTGTACAAGGGCGTGGTCCTGGGATGGCTTTTATGCCTTACTGTTCACTACCTGAACTAGAAGGTGCTATGAACATCTGGCAGACCATGGAGATGATCCATAGTCGCTCTTACACGCACATTATCAAGAACGTATATGCTGACCCCTCTGATGTTTTTGATCACATTCTAGACGACGATAAGATCCTCTCACGAGCACAGTCAGTTACTCGTGCATATGATGAGTTTTTACAGGCAGCTCAGGCTTACGGGTCTAGCAATATGTGGGAACATAACCTTGATGGCGTTCCTATGGCACAAAACGAACTCTATGAACTCAAAAGAAAACTATATCGAGCGATCGCTAATGTCTATATCCTGGAGGGAATTAGATTTTACGTCTCGTTTGCTTGCTCTTTCGCATTCGGGGAACTTAAACTTCTGGAAGGAAGTGCTAAGATTATCGGACTCATCGCGAGAGACGAATCACAACACATGACCATCACTCAGAACATTCTGAACAAGTGGCGTGATGGTGATGACCCTGATATGGTAGAGATTGCCAAGGAAGAAGAGATTAATGTGTACAACATGTTCAAAGAATGTGTTGAGGAAGAGAAATTGTGGGCAGAATATCTGTTCAAGGACGGTTCTATCATTGGTCTCAATGATAAACTACTAGCAAAGTATGTTGAGTGGACTGCAAACCGTCGTCTTAAGTCTATCGGACTCAAGGCAATCTTTGACACTCCTGTCAGCAACAATCCTCTGCCTTGGACAGAGCATTGGTTGTCTTCTAAGGGTATGCAGGTAGCACCACAAGAGACAGAAGTAGAATCTTACCTTATTGGGAGCATTAAGCAAGATGTTAAAAAGGATACGTTCGCTGGTTTCCAGCTATGACGAAAGATTCTTTGCCTGGTTGGAAGGTAAGAGCCCTTCAAGACCCAAGCGTGAACGACAAACAAGCGAAAATTATAATGGAGGGACCAAAGTGTCTGACCGACGCATGGTTCCTCCAAGCAATGAGATTCAAATACCAGATCCGTGGGACTGACTAAATAATTGGAGGTTATGTTATGAAAATGTGGAAGAATATGAAAATCCCTGGATCTATCTGGAGTCCCCTTTTAGTGGGAGTGATGTTGGGGATCACTACGGTTTTGTTTATAGAATTACCAATCTCTCAAACCAACGACAATACATTGGGAGAAAGTATTTTTGGCAAAAGAGAAAACCAAAAGGGGGTAAACGTAGAGTCACATCCGAAAGTGACTGGAAGCGGTATTACGGGTCATGTCCAGAACTCAAAGACGACATCAAACTCTTTGGGAAAGATTCTTTCAGACGAGAAATCCTCTCACTACACAGGACACCTGGAAGGGTCAACTACGAAGAGACCCGACAACTCTTTCTTCACGACGTTCTGACCGAGGCGCTTGACAATGGGACGCCTGCGTACTATAATTCAAACATCCTCGGACGCTATTACAGGAAAGACTACTTTGATTGCTAAGACTCTGATTGCTTCTACTGCTCTTGCTGTGGGATTCATGAATCCAGTACCCAATGCAAAGGAGGCACCTGAGATGCCTGAGATTCAACCTCTCCCCGTAATCCCCTACGAAGCATCATGGAAGTGTGATGATTGCTCACCACAAGAACAGTATGTCCTCGCAGAACTCCAAGAACAAACCAAGATCTCAGATCGTAATGCTCTTGCTACGATCATGGGAAATATCAAACAGGAGTCTAACTTCCATTCCAACATATGCGAGGGAGGGGCTAGAGTTTCTTACGGGGATTGTCATAGCGGTGGGTATGGTCTTATTCAGTGGACCTCAGTAGGACGCTATAATAATCTTGGTAAGTTCTGTACTAACTATGGGTGTGATCCTAGCACCTTAGAAGGTCAAACTCGCTACATGATTAACGAAAGTGTATTTCAACGCTATCTGCCTGAGTTTGAGGGCAGAGGAAAAACTGTCCATCAGTATATGGTTCCTGCATATTACTGGTTAGGATGGGGTATCAAAGGCAATAGAGAACTCTATGCCTATGATTATGTACACAAACTGGTGTGGTCTTGACACTACACCTTGGATAGTATAGACTATCCACATGACTCGCTAGCTCAGATGGATAGAGCAACTGCCTTCTAAGCAGTCGGTCGAAGGTTCGAGTCCTTCGCGAGTCGCCTTGTCGGCATGGCGGAATTGGTAGACGCGCTGGGTTTAGGTTCCAGTGTCTTTATGACGTGGAGGTTCAAGTCCTCTTGCCGACACTCAGGGTGAATAGCTCAGCGGTAGAGCATCTCCTTTACACGGAGGCGGTCGGGGGTTCGATCCCCTCTTCACCCATTAGTAATACTAAATTATGGATATCCAAACAGTAGATGCGTTTGCTAGTCATATTTTTTGCACGTTTTTGTCTAATGATTTTTCTAAACTAGCACGGTGTAAAACAGAATTGGATTATGTTGATATTAAAAGAGCAGGACAAGCAGATTCTGCTGGTAGTGTCTCTCAGACAATCCTTGATCAATTTCCAAACGCAAAGAGTGCCTTACTGAATGCATTCCATGAAGTAAATAATCAGAAGTTAAAGTACACTAATACAGAATTCAAAATTACTACATCTTGGATTAGTAAAACTCCTCCTGGTGGGTATTCAAACTACCACAATCACTCAAATTCTTTTATGAGTGGTATCCTATATTTTGATGAGTATGATGATGACTCTGGTCCGTTAGAACTTGCTGATCATAACTTCCCATCTAATACTTTTAATCTAGTACCAACTGAATTTAATGAATATAATTCAAGGGATTATACAATTTACCCAGGAAAAAATTTATTAATCTTGTTTCCTAGTTATATCTACCATAGGATAGGTACTAATAAATCTTCTCAGACTAGGTACTCGCTTGCATTCAATATTATTCCTTCTGGTACTATTGGAATACAAGATTCTACTATTACAATGCCATAAATACTGGTACTAGATGAATGGGTTAAATGCTGAGACATGCTATCCGCACGATGCAACGCTTGCAATAAAGAAATCATTAGCACTAGTAAAGTACAGTGCTGTGGTTGTCCTAATATGATGAAAGTTATCGATGATACAGTCGGTGCTGTTGACTTAGGACAGGTAGTTTTATTACAACATAAAAAGAATATTAAATATAACGGAATTCTGACGCCTGATGACCTAAAATACCAGGAGGACAGACGCAAACGCAAAGTCCGACGACTTGAATTTGAGGAACGCTAATGATTAATCTGGACACCCGCTACGAAAGTTACCTTCATACAAAAAAATGTTTCAATATTAATGGTCAGTGTGAGAATGTAATTGGATATGGGTGGACAGATGACGGTCTAACAATTGACGGATACTACGTATTGACAAAAAACTATAAGTTGTTCTATAATATGGAGGAGCAGTTCCTTCGTTTGGAAGAGTGGTCGAGTGGTTGATGGCACTGGTCTTGAAAACCAGCGAAGTGCAAGCTTCCGTGGGTTCAAATCCCACCTCTTCCGTTTCGGGGTGTAGCTCAGTTTGGTAGAGCGCCGTCTTTGGGAGGCGGATGCCGTAGGTTCAAATCCTATCACCCCGACTTGGTAACTTACCAACAATTTTATTAACATGCAAATTTTTCTAGACACAGCAGACTACAGAGCAATCAAAGATCGTTATGCAACTGGTCTTGTCTCTGGTATCACGACCAATCCTACACTAGTTCGCAAGTCTGGTGTAGACTATTTTGATTTTATCCGTACACTTTCAAGGGATTTCTCTTTCGAGAGTATTTCTGCTGAGGTTGATGGAAATGATGCTAATGAGATGATCGAGAATGCTCAACAGTATATTAAGATCGGTTCGGAAGTTACCATCAAACTCCCCCTTACTAAAGAGGGTCTTATTGCTTGTAAGATCCTTTCTGAGGAGGGTGTAAAGACTAACGTTACTCTCTGTTTCTCTGCCTCTCAGGCAGTCATGACCGCTTTGGCAGGTGCCACATACATCTCCCCGTTTGTGGGTCGGATGAATGATAATAGTTTCAGTGGCGTGGAACTGGTGCGTGCTATCGGTGGTCTCTATGCTACTAAACGAGTGGAGACTAAGGTTCTTGCCGCTAGTCTCCGTGATGTGCATCACGTCTCTCGCTGTTTCTTGTATGGTGCAGATGTATGCACATTGCCTACCTCTGTATTTGACAAGATGTATAACCATGTCCTGACTGATGCAGGACTTGCTATTTTTGAAAAGGACTTTAAAGAGATTAATGGTTGAACTGACGGTAGCGGAGTTTGAAAAAGACTTCGATGGATACATGGATCGCATCGAAGCAGGTGAATCATTTATCATTCGCCAACCAGATGGCAGGGCAGTGGTTGCTGTTCCTGCTGGGGAGTATGAGGCAGCAGCTACTTCTGTTGCTGAAGTTGATGAGTTGACTGAAATGTATTCTGATCATGAAGAAGGTTCTTAATCTACTGAGTAAGATACCAGAGAGGCATTATTGGCCTATCTTTGTTATCTTATCTCTTTACTTCATCGTTCCGATGAGTGAGATTACAGTAACGTTAGGTGCTATTCTCTACTTTAAGTTTGAGAATAAAGTTAAACCAGTCATCGGCAGACTGACAAATAGACTTCCTGACTGGTTAAAGTATGGTGGTAGTATTATTTTCTTCCTTGTGATGATTGATGATACACTATTTTACTTTGCTCTGATCGCCATGGCATTCTGGTGCTCCCGCCAGTTGCCAAAGCACAGAGACCATGCTACAATTGACAAGTCAGCAACAGACCCATGAAACCCACCGTCATTTTTGAGCAAGGACCGTATCGCTTCGTGCAGTGCGGCACCCTAGAAACCAACGGTATGCCAGACTACCGTATTCAAAAGTTTCACGAGTGGAAAAAGCGGTACTTCGACATGTACCTGCTTGACAACCAAATGCAACTAGACACCTGCCTTGAGGATGCAGAATATACCAAGTGGTTAGACCCTGACCCTGAAGTTGGTGCCTATCGTAAATACAACTGAGGTTATTATGAGCGTCAAATCACAAGTACAAGCTGCTGAAGAAGCACTGCGTCAGGCATTGATCAACGCTCTTGCTGAGGGCGACGAAGATCATCTGTCTGAACTGTTCACTCAGTATCAGGCAGTATGTAATCTGAATAGAAAAGTTCAAGACAAGATTGATTTTAATTCAAACTTTAATTTCAATCTTTCATCTGATTATATCCCCAGTGGGGACATAAGAATTGGTGGTGATCTTGATGCTATGGATAGCATTACATTTGCTGCAGGACCAGTCAATGTCCCTGGTGCTCTTGGTAATGATGTAATCTCTTTTAGTGATTACAAGAGTCAGGAGTATCGTCCAGACTAGTCTCGGAAAGACTATAAAAGTGCCCTGGTCGGGATGGGTTTAACGACCCCTCGGGTTTCCAGTTTTTCCTTAAAAACTGGTGGTGCGGATGGGATACTCTCCCGCCTGGTTTCTTGTTTCCAGTCAAAGAACAAGTGGTGGATCCAAATGACCCCTTCCGTGTGGTTGTTTTCCTGTTTAGCAACTCAAATAATAAAACAGGTGGCGAGCCTGGACAAGTACCCAAATCATTATGGCAAAGGACGACGGACTGTATGTAATTCCATCTGGTATTGACAAATCAGTCGCGAAAGTAATTACAGAACAGTTAAAAGATGTATCCTTAGGAGATGCGGAACTTTATAGTGATGTAAAACTAGACTTTAGTGTCAGGAAGTCTCAAGTTCATTGGATTAATACAGACCACTGGGTTTCTGGAATGATGGCACACTTCATTCATACAGCAAACTCAGCATACTTTAATTATGATTTGCATGGGTGGTCTGATCGTATACAGTATACTGTATATGATGGTCCTGGAACTAATTACATTTGGCATAATGATCATCAACCATCCACATTCTTTGATGGTATGTGGAGAAAATTAAGTATAAGTTTGTGTCTGGAAGATGATTATGAGGGAGGTCAACTCCAACTCATGACATACGAAGGTAAATTACGAACTTTTGATATGAAATGTGGAGATGTTGTAATCTTCTCATCTGATATAATGCATCGTGTGAGACCACTTAGGTCTGGACGCAGAACATCTCTGGTTGGATGGTATGCTGGTCCTAAATTCAAATGACCCTTCGGGGTTTTTCTGCGGGTGTAGTTCAGCGGTAGAACGCTATCCTTCCAAGTTAGATGTCGTCGGTTCGATTCCGATCACCCGCTTACAATTTTAATAAATACTTCTAGCTCAGAGAACTGTCTTCGGGACTGGATGTATGTCAAAGATTCTTGCAAACCAAATTGCTAATTACGGAGATAACAATCCGATTGAAGTAAAGGAAGGTATTAATATTCCTGCTGGAAAACCATTGCAGGCAGATGGAGTCTCTGGTGGTTCGGGTCAGGTTCTCTCTTCAACTGGAACAACTGTTGAATGGACAACACCTTTTGATGGAAACTATAATTCTTTAGCAAATCTTCCAACGATTCCTGCAGCACAAGTCAAAGCAGACTGGAATGCTGTTGGGACTATATCAGAAATTCTAAACAAACCTGTTGTACCAGCACAACCATCTATTACTACTGAAGCTGCCGCTGCTGGTGGTGCTCTTGCTTACAATCCAGTAAATGGTGAATTTACTTTTACACCACCAGATCTTTCTGGATATGTTGGTGCAGCGAGTATAGCAAACTCTGCTAACTGGGACACTGCATATGGTTGGGGTAATCATGCTACTCAGGGTTATCTAACTGCAGAAACTGATCCACAATTCCAGACTTGGTTCACTAACAATGGAGCAAGTGGTATCTCTACAACCACTATCAACCAGTGGAACACTGCATACGGTTGGGGAGACCATGCTACTGAAGGTTATCTGACGTTTGAACAGGATACTTTAGATAGTGTAACTGGAAGAAATGGTGTCACGACAAATACGATTAGGGTCGGACAAATTGATATTGGTAGCAGTAGTCAGAGCATTACTCCTGATGGATTAAATGATGTACTATTCCAGAATACAGCTAGTAATGGTAAAATCATTCTAAGTGCTGCTGGTAATGTATTATTACAGAGTTCTACAGGATTAACTTTATTAGAAACAGAACCTGGATCTGGAAATCAAGGTGGAATTTCGTTATTCTATGCTAATAGTCCGTTTTCCAGTGTAAGACTTACAACTACTAATACTGGTGTAGATATCAACGGCAATCTATCTGTAAGTGGTACAACAGACATTGATATTGAAGATCTAAACAATGTAGACATCGGTGGTGGACTATCTGATCAACAGGTTCTTAAATGGGATGCTGGTACATCTTCGTGGAAACCTGCAAATGACTTGGTTGGTGGTCAGTCTGCTGTAGAACTAGCGGACCTATCTGTATCACAGAATTCACCAGGCAGTGCAAGTCTTCTTTATAATAACACTAACGGTGTATTCACATACACTCCACCAGATCTAACTAATTTTATTGGTGATACTGATTTTGGTTCTGCTGGTTTGATGACCACAGATGGTTCTGGAAACTATAGTATCACTGTTAATGCTTCTGCAAACTGGAATACTGCGTTTGGATGGGGTGATCATAGCACTCAGGGTTATCTAACTGCAGAAACTGATCCTGTATTCAGTGCTCACGTTGCGTCTGGAATTCTTCAGACAAATATTACTCACTGGAATACTGCATACTCATGGGGTGATCATTCCACTCAAGGTTATGCAACAACAACTGATCTTAATACAGCAGTAGCAAACTCTGCTAACTGGGACACTGCATATGGTTGGGGTAATCATGCTTCTGCAGGTTATCTCACGGCAGAAGCAGATACACTAGATACAGTTCTTGGTAGAAATTCAAACACTACTCGTAATATTGCAACTACAGGAAAGATTTTCTACTCTAATAACTGGGCTGATTTGACAGCATTGAATGCTGTAAATGCAACTACTTATCATGGTATGTTTGCTCATGTTCATGCTGAAGCACATGGATACTTTGCACATGCTGGTGGATGGATTCAACTACTAGACACTGGTTCTTCTATTGGCGAACTTGCAGATGTAGATTTATCAACTGCACCTACAACAGGACAAGTTCTGAAGTGGAATGGATCTAATTGGATTGCTGATGATGACGATTCAGGAAACGTTGTCGCTAATGCAACTATTTCTGACACTGCTCCTGGTAGTTCTTCTAATGGTGATCTATGGTGGGAGAGTGATACTGGTCGCTTGAAGATTAGATATCAAGATACTGATAGTATTCAGTGGGTTGATGCGTCTCCACCACTAGCAGATCCAAATACACCCATATATGTTGGTATGGTACAACTTTGGAATTATGGAGCTGGTATTACGTGGCATGGTGATTCTAATCTGACCGCAACAATCCGACCTGCTGATGGTGGTGGAGGATTCCAGAATGCTTATGTCAGATTGACTTTCCCTACATCATTCACTTCTTCTGAAGATTATGCAGTACAAGTTACAGTAAGTGATCCTAGTACGGACGGACATATCTACGCACCTTCTATTCGTAAGCATTTAGATCGTATTGATTTCTACGTATATAATTTGACATCATCTACAGTAGCAACAGACTGGTATGCTTCCATCGCGGTCTACCCACTCTAAATAATAACGGAAGGAGCATCTTAAGAAATGGCAATTAATTTTCCCTCAACAGCGGGACAACCAACAGATGGAACATTCACGTATGTAGTATCAGGTATTACGTATTCGTGGAACGGTGAAAGTTGGCGTGCTTCTGGTAGTGGTGCTACTGCAACAGACCTGACAGTATTCAGTGTTACTGAAGCAGCAAATTCTGGTGATGGTTCTCTATCATATGACACTACTAACGGTGAATTTACATTCACTCCTCCAGATCTTTCATCTTACTTAACTGGTACAGGATCTATTGGTTCTCATACTGATGTAAACCTATCTAGTCCTAGTGCCAATCAGTTGCTAGTATTTGATGGACCTAACTTAAGATGGGAGAACAAGAGTCCTGGTTCTGGATCTGGTTTAGATGCAGATCTTTTAGATGGACAGCATGGTAGTTATTACACAGATGCTTCTAACCTCTCAACTGGAACTCTTGGATCTTCTAGACTTAGTGGAACATATAATATTGACGTTTCAGGATCAGCTGGATCAATTCCCTCTATTGATAGTATCTCAAATGTCAATGTTAGTGGTTTAAGTTCTGGTCAAATCCTTACTTATAATGGAACCCAGTGGGAAAACTCTGATGCGACTGGGGTAAGGAATACAGTCTCATATACTGCTACAAATTTAGCTGATACATCTACAACCAATTTTAGTATTACTACACCAAATACATATGCTCTTCTTAAGGTAGAACTATCTCATGCTGCATGGGTCAGACTGTATACTGATTCTACTAGCAGAAGCAATGATGGTTCTAGAGATCAAACCGTAGATCCATTGCCAGGATCTGGTGTCATTGCTGAAGTTATTTCTACCAGCGCAGTTAATCAATTGATTACTCCTGGTGTTATTGGATTTAGTTCGACGCAAAATAATACGACTTATGTAGCAATGACAAACAATAGTGGATCTCAGGTTAACCTACAATTACAACTAACATTTGTACCACTAGAGGCGTAATATGGAAGACAAGCAATACGTTGTAACTCTCCACAAGAAAGAGGATCTGGAGCAGTTTTACAATGAGATGAAGTTGTCAAACTTCCCTCTAGTAATGAAGCGTCCTACTAGTAGGAACACGCACTACATGATGACTGAGGATCAGGCGGAGAGATTACGCCAAGATCCTAGAGTGTGGGGAGTCGATGCAGTGGATGATTTTCATATCAAACCACAATCAATTAACAATAATTCTTACACTGTAAGTGGTCAGTTTTATAAAAACGGTTCTGCCTCTCCAAATTATTATCAGTGGGGACATTTACATTGTGCGGGTGATCAAACACAGAGAAGAAAAGGATCTTGGGGTGGTGGTACTGTAACTGATACAGTAGAAGTTTTTAATGATGGTAGAGGTGTTGATGTAGTCATCGTTGATGATCCAATGAGTTGGGACTCTGAGGAGTGGTATAGTCCTACCACTGGTCAGACTAGATTCGTTCAGTATCAGTGGTTTAACGAACTGAACAGTATTGTTAATAGTATCGATGATGACTTTCAAACAGAACCTACTGGCACTATCACATATCATGATGGTGTAAGCAACCCTGATTACCATGGACAACACGTTGCTGGTACAGTAGCAGGACAGTGGTATGGATGGGCACGAGAAGCAACCATCTATAATCTTGCAGTCACTGGGCAATGGCAGTCGGGACAATCTGTTGGCGGACTGCTTATCTTTGATTATCTCAGAGCATTTCATAGGAATAAACCTGTAGATCCAGAGACTGGAGAGAGAAGACCTACTATCACTAACCATAGTTATGGTGGGATTTACTATACACCTGGAGAAAATCTACAACTTAGTGATATCAATTGGATCCAGTGGCAAGGCGTTCAGTATGATGCGAGCAATCCTGGACCATCTGGTTGGACTACTGGTGGTGTGGAGGCAGACTTTGGTGTAAGGTTTGGTGTTGATACTATACCTGCATGGTCTTCTGCTATTGCTGCTGATGTAGAGGATGCTATTGAGGATGGTGTTGTAATTGTTGGTGCTGCTGGTAATGATAATCTTTTAACAGACGTGCCAGGTGGTCCTAATTGGGATAATACTTATAGTATTACTGGAGTTGGAACACGTTATATGAATAGAGGTGCGTGGCCAAATAGTCCAGATACTGGTGCTATTAACGTAGGTGCTTTGAATACTACTTCTAATTTTACAAGAGCTAGTTTTACTCAGTTTGGACCTGGCATCACTACATTTGCTCCTGGAGTTGCTATTCTTTCATCATTCAACAACCAAGGTTTTAACGATACAAAGTATACACAGGGATCAGGAAACTATTATTATCCTATTCAAGGAACTAGTATGGCATCACCTCAAGTATGTGGAGTGTTGGCATGTCTTGCTACAGGAAAGAGAAGGTTTACTACTGCAGACGGACTTGGTTTACTGAAAAAACTATGCATCACTGGTGATATGACTTTCAACACTGGTGGCGGAGCACTTGACGATAACACTTGTCAACAGGGAAGTCCTAATTCATATCTACACATTGAAAATCCTAGACAACAAAGTGGGTACATGCAAGATGTTAAGGGAGATAGAACATCTGGGATGACATATCCTAGACGTAATGTATTTTTCCAAGAACCTTTTACTGCTACTCAACAGACATTTACATTCACGGTTAATATGCCATCAACGGCAACTCAACCATATTATTTTACTGGAACTGATAGACAAAATGGTTTTAGTGGTAGTGCTAATCCAACTCTCAATCTTAATGTTGGAGATATCTTAGAACTAAATCTAAGTGTTCTTGGACATCCATTCTGGATTAAAACATCACCAACAACTGGAACAAGTAATGGTGTTGGAGGAGTTAGTGGACAAGGATTTGTGAGTGGTACTATGACATGGAACACCACTGGTATTGCTCCTGGAGTATATTATTATATCTGTCAGTATCATAGTAATATGCGAGGGAACATCATTCTATCCTAAGGCATAAATAAACAAGAGCACTAGTACCCATTTGGTTAAGTTAGATGGCTGATCGTTTCCCACTAATTGTCAATTCTGTATCCAAGAAGATTGAAGAACTTGTATCAGGGGACAATTTAGATCTCACTGGCAATGGTATTATTGTTAGTGGAGATACTGGTGCAGGAAAATATCTTAAGAGTGATGGATCGACTGTTAGTTGGGATACACCTGGAGATGTGTTCTTAGATGCAACACAGATTCTAACTAACAAAACTTTGAACCTTTGTACTATCTCTGGTTCTAATAACTCTATTACTAACTTACCAAATACTGCTCTTGTAAACTCTGGTATTACTATCAACGGAGAGACAGTATCTCTTGGTGGATCACTTAATGTTTCTAATACAGACACCACTTATTCTGTTGCTGTCGTTAACTCCACAGTTAATACTGAGAAAATTATTAGACTTAGTGATAGCAATAACAATAATGATGATATTAAAATTGCTGTAGGACCACCTGCATCAGTTCCTAGTGGATCCAATGCTTTGGATTTATTTGTAGATAAAGTTGACGACACAATCACTGTGTCTGGATATGTAACTGATAATAATACAGTCACTACTATAGAGTCTGGTAGTGGTGGCAGTCCTGTTAGTGGACAGGTTGTACTTGCTGCAGGAAACTTCACCACAGTTTCTCAGACTGGTCAGACTATCACTATCTCTGGTCAAGACACTGATACTATCACTAGACTCAGAGCAACCACAGGACAGACCGCAGTATCTGGAAACTTTACATTCTTAGCATCTGGAGCAGCTAGTGTAAGTCAAGGAGTAGATGGTAATAGTGATCCAACTATCACCATTGATGCTACAAACACTGTAACCAGAGTAAAGGGTGGCGGCAGTGGAACTCTTACCTCTGGAGACCTTACTATCACTGGTGGATCTAGTCTTGGTGGTAATGTAACAGTATCTCAGAGTGGAACCACTATCGAAATTGATAGTACAGATACTAATACAGTCACTCAAGTAGCAGCAAACAGTGAGACTCTTGCTTCTGGTGATTTTAGATTGATTCAAGCTGGCGCAACTAGTATTTCTAGCGCACTTAATAATGGAGTTAGGGAGATTACAATTAGTTCAGTCAATACTGATACTGGTGCTAGTCTCACAGCAGATGGTGGTGTTATTAAAACTTCTAGCAACTTCTCTCTGAAGAACAATGCTAACTTTGTTGGAAACACAGTCATCAAATGGGACTCTGGTAATTCTCAACTAGCAAATAGTATCATCCAAGACGATGGATCTACAGTAACTATTGGCGGTGATCTAGTTGTAGATGGCACACAAACAATTCTGAATACATCTACTCTAGTTGTAGAGGACAACATCATCGAGATGAGAAAGGGTGCTAGTCTCACAGCAGCTGATGGTGGTATTCAGGTTAACTTAACCACCAATGCAAACGAGGATGTAATCACCTACAGACAACTCCAGTGGTATAATGCTGCTGGATATTGGAGATCATGGGATGGATCTGTTGAGCAGAGATTTGTAACAGAGAATGAGTCTCAGATCCTTACAAACAAAACTCTTACATCACCAGTATTAAATTCTCCAAGTCTTGGTAATGCTACTGCTACAGCAATCAATGGACTTGAAATTACTTCTACTGCATCTGCGGTTCTTGACATTGCTTCGTCTAAGACTTTAGATGTTAACAGAGATCTTGTTCTCACTTCTGATAATAACAGTGGATCTATTACTGTTAACTTTAGAAACGGTGGCAATGTCGCAATGACATCTGACACACTAGCAACATTTGCATCAACAACATCAACGCAAATGCGAGGTGTTGTTCCTGACAGTACAGGAACTGGTGCATTGATGTTTGGAACTAATCCAAATGTTGTTAGTGGATTGCAAACTACATCTAGTGGATTGACACTGTTCAATTCTACTGCTGTTGCAGTCACAATGTTTGGTGCAGCAGATCAACTTACAATTGGTAATGCGGGTGGCATCACTGATCTGAATCAGAATCTACACGTCTATGAAGATCTTGAGGTTGGTGTTAACAACTCTGGTTCTATTACGGATGGTGATATAACTGTCTGGGGACAGTTGGATCTAAAAGCAAAAGACCTTGTAATTCGTGGCAATGCTACAAACCCAATGAGAGTGGGTCGTGGTGTTGGTGAAATTAATACTAATACTGCGGTTGGTGTTAGAGCAATCAACTCTGCATCTTCTGGATCTCAGAACACTGCTGTTGGATATGAATCTCTCTTCACGGCAAATACTGGTGCTTCTAATACGGCAGTTGGAAACAGAGCATTGAGAGCATGTGGTGTTGGTGCCAACAATATTGCAGTCGGTCGCGACACTCTATTGACACTTCTTTCAGGAGATAAGAACATTGCCATCGGTAATAACGCACTAGAGGGATGCTCGACTGGTGGACATAACGTTTGTATCGGACACTATGCAGGATATGGTGCCACTGGAAGTGGCAACGTTCTTATCGGTCCTGCTGATGATGAGAACTCAACCAACGCTACTTATGTACCACCAGTTTCTACTGGCGATAGACAGTTAATTATTGGATCTGGAACTGAGTCTTGGATCAAGGGAGATAGTGATTTTAAAGTTACTATCCCAAATGAATTTGCTGTTATTGGTAGTGTTGAAATTGGTGGATCGTTGACAGTCAACGGTACTCTTACAACCATTAACTCGAACGTTATTTCAGTTGATGACAAAGAGATTGAACTTGGATCAGTACAAGCAGTAACCTTTACTGCAACTACCATTCAAGGTAATGATACAATTACAGCAATCACTCCAACGGCTGGATTGATTCCTGGAATGGAAGTTGCATCTTCGACTGGTGGCATCAGTGTTCCACCAGGAACTATTATCTCTTCTATCAGTGGCAATACAGCGGTTCTCTCCAACTCTGTTACTGGTGAGGGCACAGCGACATTTACTTCTCAAGGTGCTTCTGATCTATCAGCTGATCAAGGTGGTATTAGAGTTAAAGGAACCACGGACAAGAGAATCTACTACGATCACTCAAGGACTGATAAGTATTGGGTGATGACTGAGAACCTTGAGATTGCTTTTGGTAAGAAGTTTGTCATTGGAAACCAGTTAGCACTAAGTGCAAGCACACTCGGATCTACAGTTGTTAACTCTTCACTAACATCAGTTGGTACGCTTACCAGTTTGGATGTTGATGGATCTGTCACCATCGGTGGTGTGGTCACTGAGAAAGTATTCAATAGTTATACTACTGCTCTCACTCCATCTTCTAACATTCTTACCATCAACGTTGCTGGTGCTAACACAATTTGTGGAACACCTGCAGCATCACAGATTGATGAGTGGGCATTCACTGGTGTTGGATTATCTAACGGTCAATCTAAGACTATTACACTGATTCTATCAGCAAATACTGCTGCTATATACGGTGATGACTGTAGTGTTGATGGCACACCAATCACTAATGGTGTCCAGTGGTCTGGAGGTTCTCCACCAGTTGCAACATCAAACACAGATATACTTACTTTTATTATTGTAACCGATAACTCTGGTGTAACCAAAGTATTCGGACAAGGTAATACAGACTTCAGCTGAGGATAACGATCAATGCCAGTAGGTTTTAATAGTCCCGCCAGAAATCTTTTTCTTCTAGGTTCATCTGGTCAGCAAGTTGTAACAAACTTTTTCGAGGCAATTGATAAGTCTTCGACAACTGATGGAGTTTTTATTCCAGACGAGATCAGATATATTGCTACTAACAAAAAGTATGCTCTCGCTGGATCTGCATCAGACAGCAACTCGAAATCTTTTGGGTGGTTAGAGAGACAAGATTACAATTTAGAAACAGGTGGTCTCACTACAGATTATTCTAATAGGATTGAATCGACTCAATCGGGTGTTAATACAACTCTACGTGCTATGGAGTTGGATGTTAATGATAATCTAATTGTTGTTGGTAAAACTGGTACTGTTCCGTGGATTGCTAGGTATTCTAATGATGGTGTGCTTGATTGGTCATCAACAACAAACTCTGCAGGTGTAGCATATCTTGATGTTGCATCTGATAGTAATGGAAAATATTATGCTTGTGGCAGAACACCTCTAACTGCTACTGGTGCTACTGATACACAAGCATTTGTAGAAAGTTTTGACGAAAATGGAAACCCTGGATGGGGTAAGCAAGCTTATATGTTGGGCAGAGAAGTTACTGCTAGAGCTATTGATGCTAATGATCGAGGACATGTTGTCGCTGCTGGATTTCTAGAAGACGATACTAGAGACAAAGGATACATCGTTAAAATTAACACCGCCACTGGTGATGTTATGTGGGACAGAACACTAACTAATCCTGACGGTGATATGAGATGTACGGATGTTTTTATTGATAGTAAAGATCAGATCTATGTAATTGGAAATGATAGCACTCATGGATATCTTTTAAAGTATAGTGCTGAAGGTAATATGATATGGCAGAAGAAAACCAATCAATCTTCTGGCACATTAATCAATCTTCGAGTTCAATCTGATGGTGAGACTGAACAAACCATCGTGTTTGGAAGATATGAAAATAATGGAGATCAAGTTGGAATCTTGAGCAAGTATGCAAAGGATGGTAGATTAGTTTTCAGAAGAATGATGACTAGTTCTAATAATAATTCTGATACATTTTCTAGTATTTGTTTAGATGCTGATCCATCATTCTATTACTTCATGTATACGGATCAGGCAAATGATGGACTGGCAGGAACACCTGACAGATATACTTTTGGTAAAGTAAGTAGTTCTGGTAATGGTCTGGGTGCTTTCCAATATGTAGATGGTGCAGGATCAACTATTGATTATGAGATTCTCAATGAACCAGATGAGATTGGTAGACTGTCTGATGGTTCTGTAAGACATGACACTAGTGATTTTATTGCTTATCCTTTCAACGCTAACAAACTTCTCTTTGATGACCTTGCCACTCAAGTGACAAACAAACGTCGTCAGATGGATGGTCCTGATAGTTTTGAGTACAGTGGTAGTCCTGCTATTAGATCTGCTGACTTCAAAGAACTAGACCTTGGATCTGACTTTAGTTCAATTTCAACTTCAGTAACTACTCGTAGTCTTCCTACAAATCAACAACAATATACAAGTGCAGGAACTTTTAGTTGGACTGCTCCTGCTGATGTAACTTCAGTATCTGTAGTTTGTGTTGGTGGCGGTGGTGGTGGAGGTATCGGAACAGGCAGCGAAGGAGGCGGCGGTGGTGGATTGGCATGGAAAAATAATATTGCAGTGACTCCTGGTCAAACATATGATGTTGTCGTCGGTCAGGGTGGTGTTGGCACTACCAGCGGTGGCAATGGTGGTGGTGATTCTTACTTTGCACCAGCAGGAGTTTCTATCGGTTCTTCTCCTGTCTTTGCACTTGGTGGTAAAGGCGGCAGTCAAGGTGGTTCTGGTGGATTTTATTCTGGAGACGGCGGAGGCAATGGAGGCGCGTCTATATCATATGGCGGCGGTGGTGGCGCTGGTGGATATTCTGGAGATGGCAACACTCAAACTGGTGGCGCTGCAGGCGCTGGTGCAGCAAATGGACTCACTGGTGGTGGCGCTGGAGGCGGTGGCGTTGGACTTCAAGGAGAAGGATCATCAGGTTTGAATAACCAGGGTATTGGATCTTCCAATGTGACGAGTTATACAACCACCATGTACGGTGGTGGAGGAGGATCTGGTGGTGGTAATGGAACAAACGGCACTTCACCAGTTACAAGTCCTGGAAACCCATACTCTGGTTTGGATGCAGGAAAACCTGGAGGTAATTATGGTGGTGGTGCTGGTGGCACAACTACGAACTATGATTCGTCGGTTGGCGGAACTGATGGACTAGGTGGCAGCGGTGCTGTTAGAATTATTTGGGGTGAAGGAAGAGCATTCCCATCTACATTGACAGCAGATCAAACTCCTGCTGCTGGTGAAGATGTTACTACTACAACTACTGTATACACAGCTTTAGATCGATCGGGTAAAAGGAACAATGGCACAGTAAATGGTGCTACTATCCATCCTGATGGATACTGGCAGTTTAATGGAACAACTGATACCATTGAAACTGGTGTCTCTGCAGAATCATTGCGAGATATACCATTCACAATAGAGGCGTGGATCAATATAACAAACTATAGTAATTCAGAACCTAAAATCTTTAGTGCTGAGAGAAGTTCTGGTAATTTAAACTGGGGATTGTATGTTAACACTGGAGCTCAACTAAGAAAACTTGGTTCTGGTGGTGATCAAAACGGTAATTATGGTAATATCATTCAAGGAAGTTGGCATCATGTTGTCATGGTTCATCGTAATGGTTCTGGTGGAGCGAATGCTCTTAGTTCTTTTGACATTTATTTGGATTCAGTTCTTAAAGGTCAGAATGTTGCTGACGATTACGATGCTGCAAATGCTTTTGGTAATGTTATTATTGGAGATACTTTCCCAGGAAAAATTGGTGAAGTTCGTATCTATAAGAGAGAACTAACAGCAGATCAAATCTTCCAGAACTATAACGCTACTAAATTTAAATTCACTAATCAACTACCTGCCATCGCACCTTCAATTGGTTCTGGTATTGTATATGGTAGTTCGTTGAAACTAGACTATGACTTTGGAAACGATGCATGTATTGATTCCAGAGGATCATCAGTTGAACCTGCTTCAGATATTCTACCGTCAGAAGTAAAGGTTGATTCTCCATCTGGAGGAGATTTATTTGGACGAACTGTTGCTGTTGGCGAAGGAAGAATTATTGTTGGTGATCCTCAATTATTCCCTGCATCGAATGGATCACGAGCATGTATTTACAACTTTGATGGAGACCTTCTTGCTACATTAAATCCACCACAAAGTGATTACATTGTTGATTTTGGGCAGAGAGTTGCTGCTGGAAGTGGAATGTTTGCTGTATCACAAAATAGTGATAGAGTTCATGTTTATGATCAGAGTGGTAATTATAAGTACAGCATTTATAAACCTTATGACACTTACAATATTGGTTTCGGACTAGGGTTGGCAATTGCTAATAGTAAGTTGTATATCGGAGTGCCATATGCAGGTGATGGTGGAGAGGTCTTAGTTTATGATGTCTTTACTGGAGCATATACATCTAAGATAACTTCTCCCGACGCTGATGGTAGTGTTGATCATCAAAATGATTCGTTTGGATTTTCTATTGCAGTAGGAGAAGGTAAGATTGTTATTGGTGCTCCTGGTCAATCAGAATCTACCGATAACAATTATCAGGGTGGTCCTACTAGTAATTTCTTCTCGGGATCTGCATATATCTTTGGTACTGATGAAGTATTCCTTACAAAAATACGTTCAAATGTTCCAACATCCAGAGATCGTTTTGGAGAGTCTGTAGCTATTGGATATGGTCGTATTGTTGTTGGATCTCCTGAAGCTGCTTCTGGGATGACCTTGAGAAAAGGAGAGATAAACATTTTTGAGTTGGATGGCACTCCTGTTGCTGATACAGCTGCTCCTACTGGAGGTATTTCGTATAGTGAGTTTGGATATCAAGTAGCAATTTCTGAAGACTTTATTTTTGCCTCACGTCCTAAGAGCAATGCTGATACAACTGGATCTGTTTTTGTCTTTAGTCATTCGGGACAGTATCTGGATCAATTCCAACAGCAAGCTGATTCTAGTGATAGTTCTGGCAACTATGGTTATGGTATGGCAGTAGGCAACTATCAATTTGATAGCAAACTTGTCATTGGAAACTCTAAGGGTCCTGGAAAATTTTACATTTATGAATTGAATAGAAGAGTTTTTGCCGTACAGGTTAGAAACCTTATTGATACTGATAGGACTGGAACTAGTCAAATCTCTCCTGGTAATATTGAAGGAGCTACATTCAATACTGCAGGATACTTTGAGTTTGATGGTGTGAATGATATAATCAGAGGAGCTTCTCTTGCTGATCATGATATCGGATCAACAAACACTATGCAGTTCTGGGTTAAGATGAAAGATGTCGCCGCTCAAAACAAACTTGTCTTTGGAAAAGAGAGTGGTTGGTGGTTTGCTTATGGATATTCTGCTCTTGGAGTATCCACAAATAGAATGGGAATAACTTTCTATGATGGAACTAATTGGAATGCTTTAGGAACTACTTTTGACCTAGTAGTAGATACTTGGTACATGTTCACTGCAACTTGGGATGGAACTAATATCAGGTTCTATGCTAATGATATTCTACAAGCTACGAGTTCTGATTTTTCTGCTAAAACTTGGAATGTTCTAGCAGGAGCTACAATAGATGTTGGTGGATGGCATGATGGCGGTGCTTATACTAATTGTGAAATTGGTGAGTGTAGGATTTATCATGAGAAAGCATTGACCTCCACAGAAATATCCCAAAACTTTAATGCTACCCGTACTAAGTACGGTGTCTGATAAATAGATAAAGCATAATATCAATCCGAGGAACATAGGTAATGGCAAGGAAATCCATTAAGAGTAACTACTACCTTTTTGATGCTTCAGCGCGTGAGGTTATCATCCCTGGCGGTATCCAGAGGGAGCAGTTAATTCTTATTACCAACGTTACTGATAACAAGGTAATCTATAACTTCTCGGACCCTGAGCTGACTGCTACTACCTATACTATCCAGACTGACATTCGTAATGTCACGACGACTAGAGTTGTCTTGTCATATGATACATCGTCAATGTCTGACACTGATGATCTTCAGATTGTCTATGATGACTTTGAAGAGACTGTAAAACCAGCGGAAACCTACATGGACGCTGTTAATAAACAGCGTAATTCTGCACCACAGTCTCAGATTGATACTGACTTTGAATATGGTATTCAGGATACCAAGTGGGAAGCGTTGTCGATGATCAACAACAACCCATTTGCATATAAGTCTCTGGATCCTATTGTCATTACTGATGTTCAGGCAACAGAAGGTGAGAGAACAATTCTCGTTTCCGTCGATACTAATCAATCAACACGTCCTTCTGCTGGTCATGCTATCTATATTCAAGATACAACATTCCCTGCTGCTAATGGTGTATTCATTGTAGATAGTACATCAGGCACCACAGATTTTACATACACAGCAAAGTCTGAATGGACAATTGCATCAGGTGGTATCTGGCAGAGTGCTAGAACTGCTTTGTATTCTGCTATTCATTACACAGGATCTAGTATTGGTGGTACTATTAGTCTTTCTACCAACGCTGGAATGCCTGGAGCTGTACAAGCTGATTGTACACAAGCACATGGTTTAGAAGTTGGTAATGAGATTGCTGTTAGTGGATCTTCTGGTACTAATGTAAATGGTTCATGGACTGTTGCTAGAGTACAATCTCCAACTCGTTTCTTCTACTACCCTGATGGAAATCCTAGTGGTGGTATTAACTCTGGTACTATTAAATTGTATCCAAGACCACAGGGTGCTTCAATTCATAGATCATTTGATGGTGGAGTTAAGTTCTCTACAAATTCGATCTCCAAAAATCAACAGGCAATTAGACAGACGAAAAGATATTTCCGTTATCAGTCTGGTAAAGGTGTAGCATTCTCCACTGGTTCTATCCTAGAACCATCAATTCTAAACATTGATAGCATCACATCATCTGGTACTACAGTAACTGTTGTGTCTGAAGACGCACACAATGTAAGTAGAGACTCTACGGTTGATGTTCGTGGTGTTAGTGATAACGTATACAACGGTGTCTTCCAAGTTACTAATGTAATTGACCCATACACATTCCAGTATGTTGCTGGTTCAACTCCATCGATTGCTACTGCAGGTGGAGAATATTCTGTAACTCCTGTTAATTCTTACGGAACCAATCTTGAGATTGGTATGATGGATCAACAAAACGGAATCTTCTTCCGTTGGGCGAATGGACAACTCAGTGTAGTACGTAGAAGTGGTACTTTCCAGTTGTCTGGTAGAATATCTGTATCAAATGGTAGTACACTTGTCTCAAGTTATACTTCTGCTAACGGTCAAAGCACTAAGTTCTCCAAGCAGTTAAGTCCTGGAGATTATATTGTCATTCGTGGTTCTACTTATCGTGTTGATGGTATCATCTCAGATACACAGTTGGTCATCTTCCCTGACTATCGTGGTCCTAATGATGATGGACAACTTGCTGCTCAGAATCTAATCGTAACTAAGATTGTTGAGACTGAGTGGTTGCAATCTGACTGGAACCTAGACCGTTGTGATGGTACTGGTAAGTCAGGATACAACCTTGATCCAACCAAGATGCAGATGTTCTACATGGACTACTCTTGGTATGGTGCTGGTTTCATTCGTTGGGGATTCCGTGCTCTAGATGGTGATGTTATCTACGCACACAAGATTCCTAACAACAACCAGAATACTGAAGCATATATGAGATCAGGTAACTTACCTGCTCGTTATGAAGTTAATACAATTCCTCCTTCAACAATTACTTCTAAGACATTCTCTAATGCAGATGGTACTCTGTATGTTGCTGATGCTCCTACAAACTTCCCAGACTCTGGAACACTACGTGTCAAGAGAACTACCTCTGGAACTGGTGGTGTTCAGGAGTATGTAACTTACACTGGTAAATCTGTATTCGTTCAGGATGTTATCAATGTAAATTCAGGTAATGTTATTGAAGTAGCTTCTAGTGCAGGACTATCTGCTGGTGGTCAACAAACAATTAGATTCGATACTCCATTCTCTAATGTTGTTGCAAATAAAACATACTTTGTTGCTGCTATTCCTAACTCAACCAGTTTCCAGATCACTGATACTCAAGGATCATCTACTGGTATTACATTAACTCAACAGGTTGGTAGTGCATTGTCTCCACTATCTCGTGCATATGCTGGTTCATTTACTATTTCTGAAAGAGAACAAGCAGGTGCTACTGGTGTTAATTTAACAATGGCAACTAACACTTCTTCTGGAAGTGTATCTTCTGCAACTGGCATTCAGGCAGGACAAAGAGTTATTGGATCTGGTATCCCTGCTGATACATACGTAGCTTCTATCAGTGGTGTTACACTTGCACTCAGTAGAGCAGTTACTTCTACCAACCCAACTAACATCACATTTGTTCCTTTGGGTTCTGGATCTGCACAGACATTTAACTATGACGAGGTTCAACCTACTAGTGTAGAAATTCTTCAGGCGACATCCATCCCACAGATCTCACACTGGGGTTCATCTGTTATTATGGATGGTGGATTTGATGAAGATAGAGCATACGTTTACTCTGCTGCTACGAAAACACAGCGAGGTATTAACAATGGAGATACAAAAGCTATTATCGCTCTGCGTGTAGCACCATCAGTTGACAATGGTATTCCTGATAACTATGGTACAAGAGAACTTGTAAATAGAATGCAACTGCTATTGCGTCAGGTTGACATTTCATCTAACGGTAAGTTCTATGTAGAATTGGTGCTCAATCCTAACATTGATACATCTGCTAACTGGATTAATGTTGGTGGAACATCATTAGCACAGTACGCTGCACTAAATCCCAACGCTGAATTGATTGGAGGAGAAGTTATCTTCGCGTTCTACTCTGATAACGGTGTTAACCAATATGATCTTAGTGAAGTTAAAGAACTATCTAATTGTATCCTAGGTGGTGGAACTACCAACTATGCTAGTACATCAGCACCTGATCCATCGGGTATTTTCCCAGATGGTCCTGAGGTTCTCGCTGTTAGATGTACCAATATTGCTGGATCAAACAAAAAGTTTGACGCGAGACTATCTTGGACAGAGGCACAGGCATAAATAGCAGTGCCTTACCTCTACATTCATGGAATCAAATCCAAAGAAGAAAGAGGAAACCAAAAAGGAAAACAAATTTGAGTGGGCTGATGAAGGGGTCTCGACCCTGGTACGTGTTATTATTCTAGGCTGGTCAGCAGCAATTCTGACCCTTAATTATGTAACTGTTCCTGGTATTCCTCAAAAGAACATCGATCCTACTTTTATTGCCAGCGTTTTTACTGGAACTTTAGCCACGTTCGGGGTTGTTCCAGCTAAAAAGAAAGAAGATAAAGAAGTAAAAGAGGAAAAGAAAGATGCAAAAACTGATTAATGTTATCGCACTCCTATCGGGACTGACCTCATTGGCAGTCATCGCTGGGGGTGCTTATGTTGTTATCAATGAAGATGCATGGAGAGCAGAAGCACGAGAACGTCTCACTGAGATTATTACTGATGGCATCACAGATGCTCTCCCTGGTCTTCTAGATGGTGCCATCCCCGAAGTCCCAGAGGTCACAGGACCTGCTATCCCCAAATTACCATGAGTATATTTAACCACGAGAAGGAAGATTATATCCCAGCAACATCAGAACCAACTAAGAAACCATCTGGATGGAAAATAATTATCACCACTGCTGGTGCATTATTTGCTATCTCACACCTAGGTCTCTTAGGTTATCTGATTGATAGGAAGGCGGAACCTCCGTCAGTTCCTACGATTAATCTCCCTCGTGGTCCTTACTCATCGTATACAATCGAAGCAGGAAAGGATGGTTATCGCATCGAATATCGTGCTAATGATCCTAAAGTATTAGAGTCTGAAAGATCTCTTGATCTCGACAAAAATAAGAGAGGACTCTTTGGCGGAGGATCTGAGCAGCGAACTGAGTATCGTCGTGATCAATATACTATGGAAGGTGTGAGGAACATGGGAGGTGATGTAGGAGAGTTGGGAAAGACAGGAGGTGCCAGCGCAGAGTGCATCGCGGCGGACGCTGGAGCACGGTCTCAAGGTGCGATGGCAGGAACTAGCATCGCTGCTGGTCTCGTCGTCCCAGCGGTCTCTAGCATCCCTTACATTGGATGGTTAGCAGGTGGATGGGCATTGCTGCTAGGTCAGCAAGCAGGTGAGACTATTGGATCAGAAGTTGGTAGTGTATTTAATGATTGCTAATGGACATCAAAGATATCAGTGTCAAGAATATTGATATTCCTGACGTGGAAATAAGTGATACAATTTACTACTCTTCACCTCCTATACCTGTTGCACCACCTGTAACGATAGATATCGGCACACCAATTGTGGATATCCCAGGATGCGTAGAGGCACATGAAACGAACAACGCAAAAAACAACCAGATCAAGTCTGATGACGAGAGAGGATTGGTTACGTATTGTGATTCTGGGGTCCCTAGTTTTAATCCTATTCAGTATGAACCTGACCAGATGATTATGACCTACCCTGCAGGGGTAGATACTAGGACACCAAAAAAACCAGAGACACCTGAGACTCCAGAGACACCTAAGACCCAGGCACCTGCTGCTACTGCTAAGGTAGAATGTCCTACGCCAGCACAAAAAGCAAAGGAACCTGTCGGTACATTGGTAGAGGGGTTCAGGAAAAAGGTTGTTGCCTATGAACTGGTTGGTAATGAATGTATCCAACGCACAGAAAAAGTCCCACTACCTCAACAGATAGTAGCGGGACTTCCAAGTGGTGGTCAAGTTGTACAGGTGGGTGGTATCGCTGTTATTGCGACGAGTTCTGCACTGCTCGCAAAACCTCTTGCTGATCTTTTGTTAAAAGCGGTGAAACCTGCTGTGAAGAAAGTGATGAAGAAGATTGCTGCCTTACGGGGGAAGAAGCCCCCAGTCTTGTCTGTAGGGGAGCGCCAAGCAGAGCAGCGTCAGACGAACCACGCTGTTCGGGAGTTGCGCTCTGTTTTTCCTCGGAAGAAGAAGAAGGAGCGGGACCAGAAGGGATAGCATGTACGTGTGGATGTGCATGTCCTGGTGGATTATTCACTACGACATCAGCACACACTCTCGCATACTTTGAGTTGGGATGGAATCTAATTCCACGCAACATCAAATCGCCACAATTCTTGAGTCTTGCGATCTCAAAATCTAATCTTTTATTGGCAGTGATTTGTTCATTCAATTCAATCTGAGTTCTTGCTGCTCTTTTGCATAACTCTTGCATCTTTTTATCAGTTGGTGTACTCCATGTCATAGAGAAACCAATGCCAAGATTGTAATTATCTTTTTGTCCTGTTCTTGTCGGAACATTGTAAAGAATGTCCCCAGGATTATCAGGTGCCCCGTCTTCATCAATATCTCTCATGTCATATACAGGAGAGTCGTAGTATGCTTCGTAAGGTCTAGTTGCAGAAGCAGATCCTGTTACATAAGGAGTAAAGTTTCTAGTAGGTCCTTGACATTGAATGCCACCACCGTAAGTATTTGTAATATAAGGACCTTGTAAAACCTGAATAGCTTGATTGGTCACTGAGCCAGAGCTATTCGCCACTGGAGCTGCAGTTGCTGATACACCACCAACGTTTGCTCTTGCTGGTGATGCTACTAATACAGCAATTACTGGGAGAAGATACTTGTAGTATCTGTTACGCTTGTCACCTCTGTGGTTCTTTGGATGATCGTTTGTTGACTTAAACCAGGACCTTGCATTGTCTCTGTAAACTGAAACGCTCCCCCTGGAGTCGTCTGTGTGAATGTTGGTCTGTTGTTGATACCTGTCCATGTCGATGTCACTCCATCAATAGTTACATTATTTGTTCCTGTGCCAGGTGAAAGATTACCTGACGATGTAATTCCACTACCAGTTACAGAGTATTGATACCCTGTGTTATAATCCATCGAGTTGATGGTTTCTGTAATTTTTTGTGTCGTCTCCGTGTGGCTCGTCATTGAGCCCTGTGTGAAATTTGGGACTACTGGGACTGCACTTGCGACAGTCCCATGTAAAGCACCAAGAATCAACCCGAGACCGATTGCTTCTTGTAATCTAGACATATTTAGGTTCAGTCGATAACGGTGATCTCGGAAACAAATTGTCCTGTGGCACTTGTACCAGCTCCTCCAGCCGTTACAGTAAGAACGCCAGCACTGGTCACAGTACCTGCTAGACTTCCAGCAGAACCAGCTGTGTAAGAAAGAACGGAACCGTAGTTAGGAACTTCTCCTACAGTTGGAGCACTGGTTGGCAAAGCATCAGCCTGTGTGTAAGACTGACTGAAACTAAATGCTGCACCTGCGGTATCTTGAGTGGCAGTAATTGTACCTGGATTGTATACACCAGAGGTGATAGTACCAGCAGATACAGCGCCAGCAGTTGACCCGTCCGTAGTATCAATATTTGAACCTGAAATACTGAACGAGGAACCGATTCTGGTTGCCTGAGTTCTGGCAGCATCAACAGTCAGCTGGACGGATGAAGCATGTTTTGATACAATTCCGCCAGCGTTAGCAGCAGTAGCGGTCATCAGTAGCATAGCGAGTGGTAATAACTTTTTCATATCACTCAGATTTTGGATCCATATTTATTTAGCTTCCACCCAATGTAGCAAGTGGCACACATTGGGGCTTGACAAACGTTAACAATTGCTATATAGTTTTGTCATACTTCTTTACAAACGACATGACTGTTACAACAAACGAGTACGGACAGAATAATTTGTTCGCCAAAGAACCCCCGATGGTAGTGGAGGACTACAACCGTAAGGGTCTCTTCTCCCCCATGCAATACCGTGAGATGTATAATGGACGCTGGGCAATGATGGGAGTCGTCTCTGGGTTCCTCTCATATGCCATCACAGGCAAACTTTTCTTTGGTATCTTCTGAGACTTGACAATGGTACAAATTTGCTTTACAATTACTACCGTCGCCTTAACTTACTAATGACTTATACTATCACTCTGCAATCTTCTGATGGTGAAACTACCTTCCAGTGTGAAGATGATCAATACATTCTTGATGCTGCAGAAGAAGCAGGTGTTGACATGAACTATTCTTGTCGTGCTGGTGCTTGTTCTACTTGTGCTGGTAAACTGATCAGTGGTACTGTTGATCAAAGCGATCAGTCTTTCCTTGATGATGATCAGATTGAGTCTGGTTTCTTGCTGACTTGTGTAGCATACCCCACCAGCGATTGTACTGTCCTTGCAGATCAAGAAGATGCTCTATACTGAAGACTCACTCATTCAAGCAGTCCAAGATCTTGGATGGGATGTTCGTAATGATGACATCCATGTAGAGATTGGTGGCACCTCAGTCTATGAGATTGATGGCGCTGGCACCAAGTGGGCACCAGTTAAGGGAACACGTAAATATAACAAAGACGCATTCATCGTGATCAAAAACAGATCACGAGATCCTATTGTTCCTTCCAAACCACCAGAAGTAAAAGAAGATGCCCAACCCTGATGCATTATGGGAGGATATCCAGAAGCTCGATGATTTGTATGAAGAGCTACTGTGGAATCCTGACGATGAACTACAATTTACACATGATGGCAAACGTGTCATCATCATTAACAAAACACAGGAGAACAACAAATGAAATTCGGATTCACCCCTGAGGCAGAGATCCTCAACGCACGATTGGCAATGGTTGGTTTTGTCGCCGCCGTTGGTTCTTACATCACCACTGGTCAAGTTATCCCAGGAGTCTGGTGATGTTAGTTCTAGCAGCATCGCTAATTGGGTCATTTATATTATGGTCAGTTGTCTTTGCTGACGAAGTTGATGATGACAACGATGGTCCTGGTGGTGGTACTATGATTCCCGCCGCTGTACCATCAGCATAAATATAATCGAATATCGTCGTCGCTACTATAGAGACCTCTGCCACATAACAGAAGGTCTCTTTTTTATTGGATATGGAAAATTTTATTGGTGTATATGACAACGCACTTTCATTAAAAGAATGCGATCATATCATTGACTGGTTTGAAAGCAATGAGGAGTTATGGAATCCTGGAGAATGTGGATCTGGACATAATTCAGAGGTTGATAAACGAACTAAAGACTCCACGGACATTAGTTTGAAATTCGATCCTAATTGTGAGGTTACTCAAGTCTTATTTTCTCCATTGAAAGATGCAACACATGATTACATTGAGAGATATAAAATTCCAACAGTAGTTAGGGGTTTTGCAAACGATCCTCGATATAATTTACAGAGATACTTACCTGGACAGGGGTACTTTGCAGAACATTGCGAACATGATGAACGAGACAGTCCACGTATCCTTGCATGGACTCTATATCTTAATGATGTGACTGAAGGTGGCGAGACATATTACACTCGTTATGATCTTCGATGTGAGTCTAGAGCAGGTCGAATAGTTATCTTCCCTGCATACTGGACTCATGCACATCATGGTATTGTCTCCAATACACAGACAAAATACATAGCAACTGGTTGGTTTAATCTACTATGATTGACAAACAAATGTTTCACATCTATGACAAGGCAACGAACAGACCTGTCAAGGTGTGTATGACAACTGAAGAACTGGAACAAATGCTGGCAAAAAAAGAGGTTGATTTCGTCCACTGGGAGGTTCAACCATGTTATAATATCCCTAGTTCGGAAGAGCAATCCTACTGATTGAGTACAAACACTCATCTTTCAGGGGTTGACGGATTCCCGAACACCTGCTATCATAAATAGGTAAACAAATGTAAAGAACCATTTCGGTTTGCTTACATACCGACGCCTTACCAAGACTAAACAGCGTCGTTAAATAACAGTCTTTCATACCTGCATCGGAGGGTGATGCGGGAATACTTTATCTGTCTGTCCCCCAGACTTTTCATACCCTTTTTCAAAAACAATGGCTCAATCTATTCTTTCGCGGCAACAGTCGCAGTCCACTTGGGAATCTTTCTGCGAGTGGGTAACTTCTACCAATAACCGCCTCTATGTCGGTTGGTTCGGTGTGTTGATGATCCCAACTCTGTTGGCAGCAACAATCTGTTTCATCACCGCCTTCGTCGCTGCTCCCCCTGTGGACATCGACGGCATCCGTGAACCCGTCGCTGGTTCACTCATGTATGGAAACAACATCATCTCTGGTGCAGTTGTTCCCTCTTCCAACGCAATTGGTCTTCACTTCTATCCCATCTGGGAAGCCGCATCGCTTGACGAGTGGCTGTATAACGGTGGTCCTTACCAACTCGTAGTTTTCCACTTCCTCATTGGCGTCTTCTGCTATATGGGACGTGAGTGGGAACTGTCTTACCGCCTCGGTATGCGTCCTTGGATCTGCGTAGCATACTCTGCACCTGTTGCAGCAGCATCTGCTGTCTTCCTCGTATACCCCTTCGGTCAAGGTTCATTCTCTGATGGTATGCCCCTCGGCATCTCTGGTACGTTCAACTACATGCTTGTCTTCCAAGCAGAGCACAACATCCTGATGCACCCCTTCCACATGCTGGGAGTCGCAGGTGTCTTCGGTGGTTCACTGTTCTCCGCAATGCACGGTTCACTGGTCACCTCTTCACTGGTTCGTGAAACCA
>Ga0213858_10000142_pt1 | contig 32310 bp, 45 predicted proteins | sample PICome_FD_160122 | JGI IMG/M metagenome (GOLD analysis project Ga0213858, IMG submission 160122) | Coastal seawater microbial communities near Pivers Island, North Carolina, United States - PICO245 | ecosystem: Environmental > Aquatic > Marine > Coastal | place: USA: North Carolina | collected... | reverse complement strand
GAAGTAAACGCAGAATTCTTCCTCGCCATTCTTGCGGAATATGGTTTTGTTAGGTATCAATGCTGCGCCCATTAGTACGCGCTTCTCCTTGTCTACTTCTGCCAGCTTGATTTCTTGGTCTTTGCTTAAAGCAATAAAGTCAGACTCTATTGCAGGTGACTCGACTATGCTGATGGCATTGACTCCAGCATCAATACTTTCTTCGTCAAGTATCAGTTCTATAATCTTCATATCTAATAAACGAATTTTTTAGGTTTTGTTTTTATCAAAATGATGACTTGTCTCGGCTGTTTCTGTCAAGGCTCTGCTGACTCGTTACATCTGTCGATACAACATAGGCTTTGACAGGTTCTTGATTCTGTTCTGCAATACTGCCAGCCACTTGATTAAATCCGCTTGTTCCGACTGTGTTAAATTGTGGTGCGCCACCACCTGATGATGGCATTGATGGCTGACTTACTGATGGCTTAGAACCACCGCCACCGCCTTTAGGCTCAAACTTTTGTGATGCTATTGTGGCAATTTGAGCAACCCCCATTGCAACTGCTGCTGCTGCCGCAATACCTCCAAGCACAGGTCCAACCACAGGGATTCCTGACATTGCCTTGTATGAAGATTGTGCTGATTGTGCTGTGTCTATTGCTGTTTGAGCGATTGATACAGCCTTCTGAACTTGAAATGCTCGTTTTGCTGAAATTAATTGATTTGCTGCTAGTGCATCACTAATTGCTAATGCTGCATTTAAACCATCTCTAGCAATTTGAGTAATTGCCTCCTGCTTTTGTCTTTGTAATTTTACCTCTTCATCAGCATATTTTTTTACAATCTCGCCTGCTTCTCTTTCTTGCGCCTCTGTGATTTGCTTTTGTAGTTCAGCGTTGCCTTCTGCCTGTGCGTATAGAGCATCATATTTTTGAGCAGACATCATCAACTCTTTATCAATGCCATCTTCCATTATCTGAAGGCTGATGTCATCTAATTGTTTTTGCCTCTCTATGGCTTGTTGATTAATCTGATCCTGTAAGTCTCTTTGCTCGCGCAGCAAACTGTTTCTATTTATTAGCTGTTCAGACTCAAAACCTGTGACCTTTGCTAATATAGCTGCCCTTTCATTATCTAATTCTAACAGTTGCTTTTTAGCTTCAAACTCAGGTATTAAACCTTTGGCTAATCTATCTTGTACTGCTCTTTGTTGAATGTCAATTAAGGCTGTTTCTGCGTCAATTTGGTCTTGCAATATTTCACCCAGCTTCTCATTCGCTGCGATGCGCTCTTCAAATGATTTTGTCTCGTCATCTCGAATCTGTCTTTGAAGTTCAGCCGCCCTATCAAACTCTTCTATTAAGCCTTGTTGCTGAATAGCTGCAATTTCTGCTGCTTTACCAAGTTCAACAGTAGCCTTCGCGCTTTTTAATGTTTCCGATGTATAGTCACTTATTGCGCCTACTACGTTTTTAGCTGTATTGACAATCTTTTCTAAACCACCATCCTCACCTGTAATTATATCTACGCTCTGAACCGCAGCTTCTTTGGCTGTTTCCCACGCCTTTGCAAAGTCTCCTGAGAAGAATTGAAACAATGCTTTGCCTGCTAATCCCAATGTCTCCATTAACTGCTCAAAACGCTTGGTCAGCCCTTCACCTATTGATGCTCCTAGTTCTGCAATTTTCTTTTGTGGATCTTCAAATAATTCATTAAAATAATCTACAACAGTACCGACATTGCTTTCGAAGAATTTAAACAAATCATTAAAGGCTATTTTTAAAGCTGTCAGACCTGTTTCAAAAGCGTCTAGTGCCCCTTGATTGTTTTTAAATACCTCAACTAAAGTTCCTAAAGCGGCAATCAGTAATCCAATGCCTGCTGCTTTAATAGCTGTTCCGACTTTCTTGAATCCACCAGCAAGTCCTGATGTGCCTTTTTCAGATTTTTTTGTTTCCTTACTAACATCCTTTGTGTCTTTTTTTACTTCTTTTAATTCCTCACCAACGCCTTTAACAAATGTTCGGACTTTGTTAAATCCACCACCAACTTCCTCTGTGCCTTTTTCAGTTTCTTCTAATTCCTTACTAACGCCCCCTACACTTTTTGCTGCTGATTTAATAAGTTGGATAAATTTCTTAAATCCTGAGATAGCAATGCCTGTCGTTTTATTAAGCTGGCTTGACAGTCCAGCATTAGCTGTATTGGTTTGATTTAAGTTGCTGTTAGTTGCTTTTATTTCTTTGTTTAATTGAGTAACCTCAGAACTATTAACATCAATCTCAATCTCAACTACTTTTTTTATTTTTTCAGCCATTACTTTGTAGTTTAAAGTAGTTCTTAAATTCGGCTAGGTTCTCAGGTACTTTGTACTTGCCTTTTGCCATCTGTGTCAGTTGACCGCCATCGTGCCAATCATCGCTCTTCAGTAGTTCTATAATATCCTTAATCATTCTACAAGTGTTAAAAGTTCAAACGCTGCTTCGCCTGTTGTCAGGTTTAGCTTCATATTGTTGATTGTGTATTTCTTAGTGCTTATCGTCAGCACATCATTGACATTGATTTCTAGGATCAAATTCAATGGCAATATCGCTCTGACCATTGTCCTGCGCATTGACAGGTCATATAGGTCGGTGATGTAATCTTCCCAAAATGTTTTGTAAATACTTGGACTACTGGCTGTGTCAGTAGCCAATGTAAACGGATTGACCTCCGCACCAAAGTTCAGGCTTTGTGTGTAGTTGCTGTCTTTGTCATTGTACTGAAAGCAGACGTTGTATTCTTGAATGGTGTTGGCAATGTTACTATGCGCTCCGTTGATGTAGAAAGTGCGGAAGTCAAAAGCTGTTTGATTAGTGACTGAAAGGTCTTTTGTTGTGCCTCTGTAAAACATAACTGTCTTGCCTCCTGTTGTAGACAAATCACTTTTGATATAATGGCAAACCATCAATTCACTTAGAAAACTAGCCTCATCTGAAACAGGGGCAAAGTTGGTTAGCCTTGACCAGCTAGGATTTTCAAAAGGTATTTTCAACTCAAAGTTTTGTGAACTGATAGCATCGCCAAATGAATCCCTAATTTCCGTAATTGAATCACCATAGCCAATACCTCCATTCAGTTGAGCGTAGTTCTCACCAATAACCGATTCTGTTTCTGCATAGCTAAATTTCAATTCATTGTAAAGTGATGCTGGTTGCACATCAACCTTATCCATATCGACATATTTGGTGATGTCTATCTCACCTCCTAATGCGATCCAATCATCAAAAGTTTCTACTTGAAATGTGGTTGCGTTAATAGGCAAGATAACTAAGTTGAACATCTTGATGATGTTCTGCAACCATTCAGCAATATTTTGGTCAGGCAGTCCACCTTCGATGTTGATGGTTTCGTTGGTTAAGCTGTCGGTGTATGTATGGTTGAAATATCTAAACTCACAAGTAGAGGAATCATCCATACTTGTGGTGCTTTCTACGACAACAAAGTTTAGGTCGCTTACGCCACTTACAAATCCCCAATCGAATTTTTCAGGGAAGTTTGATTTGACATAGAACTTGAAAGTCCTAGCTGACGCTGAGTCAGGAAAGCTGAATGTGTGTGTGACATATTCATCTCGGATACTGCCACCATCCAAATACACATAGTCGTGTGCAGTCTCTGTGCCTCCTGTGGTTTCAGTACAAACTAGCTTCACTTTAGGTTCAGGCAAATATTCATTGACCTCTTCGAATAAACTCATCCTTACCTTGATGCGACCTAACACACTTACATCTCCTGAATTAGCTGGAACTGTTAAAACTCCTGTGGCTACATCCCAAACTGCTGCACCGCCTCCTGATGTAGTACCTCCTGTCAGTTGAACATAATCCATCTTGAAATGATCACCAAAACCTTCCGCTCTATTGCTCCATACATACAAATCTTGCCAAGCATCGGTATTCCAAAAACCACCTGTAAAGTTGATTGAATACTTGCTCTCAATCTGCTCAAGGATGAAGTTAGCTTTCAACGCTGGTTTCAATTCGTAAAACATACCGCCTTGTGCCGCATATTGATAGTTATTACTAATACCAATAAAGTCATTTCCATCACGCATCGTAGCGGCTATGACCATACGAAAATCAGACACAGGCATATCTGAAAATTGAAAGGCAAGTTTTCTAGGTAAGTTAGTTTGAGCGATTGATGCAAATGGGTTAGCTGAAGTAATAGTCGCAACAGTTGCAAAGTCAGCATCGGCATCTCTGACTTTTATTTCCCAAGTTTCTGTCTTGGCTGTCTGTACACCAACAGCGAATACATCTGTTTCAACTCCATTGACTTGATTAAACCAATTGTTCTCTCGGTCATAAAATGAAGCGTCTCCTTCAGTTGTAGTGACTTCATAAGGCACAAGTGTCAGGCGATTGTCTTTTACTGTGTAGTCACCTGCTGATATTGAACCTGAGTATGGTTTGTAGTTAATGGAATTATACATCCCATTGCCTCTGCCTTGAAGATTCCAATTACGCTGCGAAGTGATTAATGGAATCAGTTTATTGCCTGATCCTAGTGTACCTTGAATAGCATCATCAAATTGGTCGTATGTCAATTTAAAGTTTGACGTTTCAGTCAATGTGCCTAACTGTGGTATTGTGTCTTTACCAAACGCCTCAAGTACATTCGGCATCTCGCTAAAGAACTCAACCTCGTAGTAGTCAACGCTGCCATTTTTTAAAACAGCACGATTGAGCCACAAATAACCTTCTCGAAATGGTAATGTGTTTATCTCAATGCGTGCAGCTTTCTTGGCTGCTGGATTGAAGCCTGTTGCAATGGACTCATTATACCAATGACTCATTGCGATGTTGTTGTTCTTAGAAGCTGGAATTGTAAAGGATTGAGTGTAGTCAGAAAAGACCTTATCCAATTCTCTGAAGTCTTTGACAGTTCGATTTATCTCAATGGCTTCATCATCGAACAAATCAAGCCTCAAATCGCCAATATAAACCTCAACATTTAACCTCATAATTCTATTGTCTTATCTTGTCTTGTCTTGTCTTGTAGCATACCAAATGCAATGCAAATGCAATGCAAGTGCATAGCAAGTGCATCAATAAACTTGTAACTACTTGATTATCAGATAACATCATTCAACTCATTGTAAGCAAAGTCAAAGGTCAAAGTGTAATTTATCAACTTATCATTGACAGATTTCTTAAACTCTACTTGATTAGTTTGTATCGTGACAGGTGTGTAAACATCATCAATGATTAACACAATGCTTTCGCTCAACATTATCTCCTCCAGCAACAAGCTGAATGACTCATCTACAAACCCTGTGTTGACAATAATTGACTTTGATCCATTAACATTATACCTCTTATGCTGTGCCGAATTAGTGTTGTATGTGTACTCACTATTAACTACCTCACCGATGTTTCTTTTGAACTTGCTTTCGGTAGTTGACATCTGCGTCATTGACTTTTTAATGAAGCTGAAGCTATCCCAAAAGCCAAACTTGTTGATGAATAAGCAATCGACCACGTTGTATTTAGGCTCGCAAATAATCTCATATCTAAGTGGCGATTGGTCATTGATTTTAGCGATAGTGTTTGCACCTGATATTCTTGGAACATCGTCAGCGAGAATATAGAAGCCTTGCGGCATTTGCTCCTGCGTAATTTTCAACTGCTGCAACGCTGTAACTTGTGCTGCGCTTAATGTACTTATATCTAATACCAAAACTGAACTTGTAGTGTTGGCATCAACGTCTAATTCTTCATCTATGCCTTGATAGGTAGTACCCCCATCCGTAAAGGTTGGTGTTATAATGTTAACTGTCTGACCTACTGAAGCATCATTCGCCACAGTTATATCTAAAAATGACCCAATCGTAAAGTCATTTTGACTCGTAATTTCGACAGATACACCTATTGTTCCTGTCGATGGGCTGCCAGCAGCGTTCCTATTTAGGAAGTGACCAACTCGTAGAAAGTCTTTACCTGTCACAAAGTTTGAGCATAGGTTCTTTTTGCCTAATGGAATATATACAACGGAATATTCTACCTCGTCAATGGCAAAGTCAGAAGGCAATATCTCAACGTCATAAATGTTTTGAATGGTTAAATAGTCATCATCTACCTTTGTTAACCAATCTGTGCCTGCACCCCATTTGATGCGAGCGAAAGTTTCGACATCAGGTGTGTTGTGATCAAACTCACCTGTAAATATTGGAAGGATTGCATAGCTATCTGTACCCATCTGTCGATAGCAATCTGTTGCCATTATTGTCACATCCGTTTGCTTGGCAACTGCTGGCGACCAAGTAGGATTGCCATAGTTACCTGTCGCACCTGTCGATGGTAAGAAGTTTACGCCATCCTTGAACGCACTGTATCCGTAGTTGGCTGTGTAGTATTCCTCTGTCACAGTAGTACCTCCTGTATCAACTACTGTTTTATCTACCTCAATGAATAGAATCTCATCTTGCGAGGCGTGCTTATCTGACCTCACTTTCGCTGCATAGCTGGCAGTCAAGGCTGCTTCAAAAGCAAGGCAGTACGCTTTGTTCTGCTGCAACGCTGGAATAGCAAACGTGATTGATGTTGCATTGAATGATACGACAGTAACGTGCCAAACAGTCGCAACGTATGTTTGATTAGTACATACTCCTAGCCCTGTTGAATTGAAAGCTGGTGTTTTGATAGTAAACTTATCACCTACCTTTAAGTTGCACATAGTGGTAGTGTCTACTGTTGTGGTAAACTCGCTACCATCATTGTTCGCGTTTAGGTTTGCAGTAGATGTGATGTCGTAGCTAATCTCCTTAATCTCATCAGGAATCTGATGCTCAATGTAATCAGAAACAAGCGGAGCAATGTCAAATACAATGATGCCATCAACGTCATTGGTTTTGGATAGCGTGTAGGTCTTTATTGCTGTACCACCTGACGCTCTGTTGCCTCTTTTGATTTTGACGCTTAGAGATGCGCTCGTAATATCTTCATTTGCCGATGGTACGCAGTTGATAAAGAATGGTGACCTTGTTCTTACAGGTCTATGACTTTTTAGTGCTGTTGGCATTGATAGTGTCTATTTTTGTGCTGATATATTCTAAATTATCTTGTGCAATAGCTTCTTGCATTTCTGCCATAAACTTATCCTCCTGACTTTCATAAGCATCGGTGAAAAAGTTAGTAGCTGGTATGCCGTACTTTTTAATCTTGCGATTGATAACGTATGCTAGTCCTTTTACTCTCGATTCTGTTTTTTTAATGAAGCTACCTGTTTTTTGATCTCTTAATCTAATCTTTGGTGGTCTTTGATTAATCCAATCAATCAAGGCTTGCGGAGGAACTCCCTTACCTGCCCTCCTGCCCTTATCTACATTCAGACCATACTCAAGCATCTTGAAGATGATGAAGCCTTTGCTGAATCGACCATCATCTGTCCTTGTCTTTAATTCAGATGTAATTGAATTGCGAAGCTTGCCACTACTGTCTATGCGCTTCTTGTAGCTTTTGCCGCGTGAATTTTTAGCTGTGTAGGTTTTGCCTATGTTGATCTTGGCAAGCCTGACCACATTATCCGCAAAGTCAGCCAGTGCTTTATCTCTTGCACCTTTTACCCTGTCACCCATCAGATGCAGATTTCGTTGTTAGGCACGTTGATAGAGATGTCAATCGCCCAGCCTGCAAGTAGGTTTTCAAATCTGTCTTGAAATGGTGTTGCCCTTACAGCATCAGTCAACTGAAAGTTGTCAGTAAACGCTGTGCCTCTTCGTAGCTGCTCAACCAATCGGTTGCAAACTTGTAGCTGAGTATTCCAAATGTCTTGTAGGTTATCCATCCCATAGAAAGGCTCTGACTCGTTTCTCAAGTCATTCTTATTGATGTCCACCACATCCATACAGATGACTGTGAAGTTCAAGGTCATTGTCGAGCCATTTAAAGACGTATCCCCAACGATAATATGTGACAGAGGGAAAATACTCTGCTTTGCTAAATCAGCCTCTGAGATGTCTCCTATTGTCACCACGTTGACGTTATTGTCTGCGATCAAAAGGTCGTGTAACTTCTGCGTTACTGTATAGAACTGTCTCATTGTCTTTGCTTGCGTTTTAGTTCGTTGATTTCGATTTCTGTTTTCTGTTTATCAAACATCAGTTTAAGCAGACATTTATGGAGTGCCAATTTTGTGACTTCATCAATTCTAGTGACGCTTCCATCTGCGAGATGATTGATTGATTGATACCAGCCCCATCGCTGTCCAAATTGTGCGCGCTCTCCAAATTCATTGTCTTCGATTCCTCCACTAAATAAGTCTTCATACTGCTCAGTAATTCTCTTCCTAAATTCCAAAAAAAAAGCATTGCGCCTAGTGTGGTTTGCAGGTCGCAGTCAAGGAAGAACTCTGCGTACTTGTCTGAGCCTTCGTATTCTTCGATTAGGTAGGTTTCCTTCACCTTGAGCGTGATAGGTCTGTAAAGCACAGCCATTGCCTTGTGGTAGGTGGTTGGTGACTTCATATAGTTCTCCAAGTCCACATACTCGCCCAAGCTGATGTCATCCAACTTTGGAATGAATCCGAACTCTGTGTCACCGATCTTGATTTTGTTCCTGAAGGTTGGCTTCTCACCGAACACATCTTGCAGCATCTGCACCACAACATCGTATTGAGTCAGGCTAAGTTTTTGCAGTTCATCATAGCTGACGTTGCAGAATATGCTGACCATCTTCATTGCCACGAACTCGCTGTCCTCTTCACCTTTGTTCGCTTCCAATATCTTTTGGTAAGCGATGTAGTCCTTTAAAGGAATATCGGCAAGGCTGGCTGGAACTTGAAATTTAACTTTCATAATATATAAACGTATTTGATTCTGTTTGTACCTCAGTTTATCTGTTTAAGTATTTCTCACGCGACTTTTTTCTATCCCACCATTCACCTAGTAGCACCCTGTTGTCATCGTCAATATGTTCAATTTGACTTTTAGGTATCCAAACGTGATTGACTAATATAGCCTTCGGTGTAATCTTTTGAATGATTTGCCCTGATGCTTGAAAGGTTGCGGTCATCAATAGGTCTAACTCATCGCCTTCTTCAAGCTGGTTGATTCGCTCGTCTAATTCTGCTTGTGTCATATTGCTAAAATATAAATTTAGCGAATACTATAACTTCCGTAGTTCGGGTTTGCCAAACGATTCCAAACCGCATACCTGACCGCATCAATAGCGTGATTGAAATTATTCACAGGTTTGTTGAGTAGGTTGCCATTCTTGTCCTCTGTCCATTTGTAGTTTTGCAGTTCTTTGATTAGGTTCAAACTATTCGCTGTCACCTTCAACTCATAACGCTTCAACATATCAATGCCAGCCATTATTGAATCCGCACCTTTGGCTGTTGGTTTTACATTCCATCTTAGCCTATGCAGTTCCTCTATTGACTTTGGCTCAGCCGAGTCCGCGTAGATAACATCAAGCCTGTTCAATCCTAACTCCTCAAACTTGTGTGCTATGTCTTGGTTGGTTAAGTTGGTATGGTAGAGCAGTTCATCAAGGATAAGCTGGTTACCTTTCTTATAAACCTTGACCAATGCTGTCGGATCATTAGTAAACCCAAAGTCCATTCCTGTGGATAGTAGCTGACCTGATACCTCTTGCACAATGCCAAACTGAAATATTGTTGCTCTTGACATTCCACGCTCACCAAGTCCATAGATCCTCCAATAGTCCTCATCTGTTTCTTTCAGCCTTTCGATTTCGTGAATGATGCTTTCCTCAAGGTATGGATTATCCTTGTATGTGGTTTGCATAAAAGAGCAGTCCTCTCGTGGCACTACCTTGTCATAAATCCAATGGAAGCTGTCAGATGGATTGTAGTCGATTATGATGCGACCTGTGGTTCTGAATAGTATCTGCTGCCAATCTTCCCAATACAATTCATTTGCTTCGTTTAGAAAGGCTAAATCACGCTTGCGACCTCGTATCTTTTGTGGTTGGTCTAAGCTGATGAACTCAATCAGGTTTCCATTCAGATGGTATTCGCTGTTGGATTTGTTGTGGTATTGCTCGTTGTATAAATTATGCTTACGGAGAATGTCAAAGAAGTCACGCATTACAGATGAGCGAACTGCTGGGAATGTCTTACGAGCAATCGTTATGGTCTTGCCCTTATTACGATAGCAGTAGTCGAATATTATCCATAGCAGAATGTTGTACGTCTTACCTGATCTCGTACCGCCCTGCTCAACGATTATCTTTTGGTCTGACTTCTTGAGATGTGTAAAGACTTTATTTACCCGAATCTTCCCATTCGCCATCCTCAATGATTTGGAAGGTCTGCACACCTTCGTGTGCTATCTCCTGACGTTCAATGTATCCTCGCTTCTTGCCTTTGGTTTTGAGATAGAATATTGTAGCAGCAGCCGAGCCATCTTGTATCTGCTTATGAAGCTGTGATTCAGCAAAGTCCAATGCTACGTTTTCAATATCTGCAACCTGCTTCGCAAAGTCCGCATCATCTTTAAGCCATTGATAAAATGTAGTGCGACCTACCCCAGCTTTTTTGCAAGCTGATGTCACAACACCAAGCGAAGATTCTAAGGCTTCTATGACTGCCTTTTTATGTTGTTCTGTTTTGTTCATTCAAAAATGCTTTTAATGGGTAAAAAACTAAGGAATTACGATAGCCGCCTTCATACGTTGGTTCAATCGGTGTTACTCCGTGTACGTTTCTCCAAGCTGGGTAAACCAAAATAGAATTATCGCATTGGTCAATCGTTGCACCGTAATCAGGTATATTTAGGTTTCCTCCTTTGCTGTTCTTGCGCTTAGTGATAATCACATTTACTGCGCCAACGATATTGCCTGTATCCCTGTGGAATGGTGCGCTTATATTGTAATTGCTAATCGAAGATGTAAACAGGTTGCCAAACTTCCATTCATTACCGACTTTACTAAATAATTCTTTTTGCCTTTGGTATTGCTTGGGTAATATATCAGCTATTAGTTGCTCGCTTTTCTTTACTAACAACAACATTGCCTTTATGAAGGTTTGCGCTGACTTGACTTGGTGAACGCTGCTTCTTGATGCGTAAGGTCTTTTCAAGTGTGGCTTTGGCGGTGTGCTTCCTAAAATTGTTGAGAATTGTTGAACGTCATTTTTCATAGCTTCTATGCCTCCTTGATAAAAAGCCTTTATTGCTGAGGCTCTATTCATCATTGACTTTGGAACATTCTTGCTCCTCAATTCCTTATCCGCAAGGTCTGCCAACTTGCACATTTTGTCGGGCATTTGTCGCATAAAGAAACCAATCGGCTCATCATCAGCATAGAATATGCAGTCCTCTGTTACGTTAGGCTCAAACGCTGGGCATTGGTCACCAATCTTTACAACGTGTTCTATCTGATTTAGGTCTATGCGTTTCATATCTTTTTACTTCTGTATTTCTTATCCGTAAACTTAGGCTCGTATTTCCAAGGCTTGTCAGGCTTAGTTATTACCTTAATTGTCGGGTCAATGCTTTTGAATATGTTAATCTCATTTAAAGCCATTTCTGAACGATCAAAAACTTGCAAGCCGCCCGTGCCCCCGCCTACTGGTGCGCAGTCAATTAAATGCTTTGAACAATACAATGTGTCGTAATTGTCGTTGCGCAGCAAAAGGTATTGATAAAAATCATCAAATGTGCTTACGTTGTTATTTGGTCTAAACAAGTTCGTGCGTATTATGTAGCAAGTTTGCGTTCGTTTATTTACCCTTGTGAATAGCTTATCTGTTTTAGCATACCATTCAAATGAATAAGGAAACACAACCGCTCCAACCTTCTTTATCTCAAAAGCCTTTATGATTCTGTCAATATCTTTTTCAATTTCGCCAATACCCTTCACATCATCATCTATACGGAAGTAAAGGTCGTATCCTTTTTCTTCTGCGTATTTCTTGGCAAATGCAGTAGCGTACCCTAACCCTTTGTCGTTTGCGTCAAGAATCACTACGTTATCAAACTTATATTGTTCAGCGTCTTGCGGCTCAACAAATATCTTGTAATCAAGTTCCAGCCTTTGCATAAACGGCTCAACATACTTCTTTATGTTGTTTGGTCTTGCCTTACTTGGTATGCAAACAAGGCATTTCATAGCTTGTTCTTTTCAGATTTCAAGAAGTCTAATATCATCTTGCCAATATAAGCATCTTGGTCACGCCAAAACTTTACAAGATCGTAAGCCTCTTCATAGTGGTCAGGCTCAAATTCAATCTGAATAGCCTTCTTAACCCCATCAGCCATATCTTGAAGCTGATTCTCAACATCTTCATCATCAAGGATGGAATAGTCCACCTCTTCCTCAGGCTGCCAAACATCCAAACCCCATTCTCCAAGCTGTGCATTATCCCATTCGTTTGCTAATATATCCCAATCCCATTCACCAAATCCTACATTATCCTTAACTATAAACTCCTTCTGCTGCTCTTCAGTCAAATCGCTTGCTTTAATGATAGGCACTTCTTTTAATCCTGCTTCCTTGCAAGCCTTTAAACGCATATTACCACCTAACACTATCATATCATCGTTTACTACGATGGGTCTCAACTCTAGCATCTGAGGAAACTCTTTTATTGACTTGACCAGCTTCTTGAACTTGTCATCCTTAATCAATCGCGGATTGTTAGGATTGGTCTTTACTTCTGTTATCTTAACTTTTTGCATCTTCTTGGTATGTTGAATAAACTTGGTCTAAATCTTTACGCCATTGCTCCCATTGTCTTGGTGTGCAGGTGCAAGGCTCGTGGTATCTATGGTCGAAAACAATCGCGTGTATCTGTGCAATCACAGGATAGACTTCTGTAAGGTATCTATGCTTGTCTTGCTTCGTGATGTCCTTGACCTTTGTCCATTGGTTATACTGCGCCTCCGACATACATTTCTTTGGCTTGTGCCGATCGTATGGAAATAACTTGTTCAACTTCTCCTTGCGAGCATCGCATCCACAATCTTCACCAGCCAACCATTTGACCGCCTTCTTTATTCCTGTGGCTTCTGTTACCTTCTCTATGGTATCGCCTAAACCTTTACTTGGTGCTTTCTTTCTTCGCCTCGTTGTAGGCTTCGTTGATTTTGCTCTTGGCATTTGTCAATGTATTAAATATTGATGATGCGCTTATGCGCGTTTCTTTAGATAGCTTTCGTATGCTTAAGCCTTCGTTGTGATATAGTTCAAATAGCTTCAAATCATACCACCCCATATCCGCTTTGGACTGCTCAATCACCTCCAGCTTCTTGGCATACTCTGCTTCAAACTCAAAGTCAACCTCTGACGCTTCTAATTCTTTGATATGTTCAATACTGATAATCTTAGTACGCTTCTGAACTCGCTGTAAGTCAACTATTAAACTCCTGATAATAGTATAAACGTAAAAACCTACCAACTGATTTGGATTATTTTTATCTATCAGCCTCTCAGGATTCTTAATCTCACTCAGCTTGATGTACATTTCCTGCACAATATCCTCCGCGTAATGTCCTGCGCCCAAATTTTGAGCCATCACTATCCAATCGCTGTGCCTTTCAGTTGTGTATGCAATCTCAAGGAGATTCATACCACATAAATTCAACAGCTACAATGCCAATGAATACCTGCACAACGCACTCAATGTTGTCTTCTGCTTCAAAATCATAGTAGTTGATGCCGAAAACAAACCCTTGTAATAAGCCAAATGAAATTTCCATTTTAGCAATAATACGAAAATATTTAACCTGCGGTTGTCTTGTTTGGTATAATTTTCAACCACGCCTCATCAGTTAGCTGATCTTGTTGCTTAACATCTTCTTGGTATTCTATCTCAATTTGGTCATTGCCTAGCTGGCTAAACTTATCAATCTGCCTTTCGGCTGCCTCAACTCTGCCCAGCAGCTTGAGATTCTTCTCACGCATTATACGCAGCGTTGTTTCGATGTTCTCAAAGTATTCAATAAACTTATGGTCAGGATTTTTTGACAGCGTGGTGTTCTTCATAATCGTTACCTGCGCCAACGCTTTCACAGCATCAAATTCTAAGTCAATCATTCTCATTTCTTAATACCAATTAATCCTTTTCTAATGCCCAGCGAATCCACGTTGTAGTATCGCTGCTGTTTACGATCATAAAACAATCTAAACTTTCCTGTCTTGCCTACACCTTTCGGCTTAGTCTTTTGGACATATACATCTCTGACGTTGTAGTAATTATCAACGCTGTGTTGCATCTCTGTATCGCCTTGATTGGCAAGCTGGACTTGCTTTATTTGATGTGGCTCGTACAGCAATATCATCTGATAACCTTTGCGCCCAAACTGCTGACCATACGCCCACTCATCCTTCTTGTTGGGAGGAGTCCAAAAATACCACTCGCCATCATCATCCTTTTCACGCACTTCGTTTTTATCGTTGGCGTGATTCGTTAGGATAGTTAGGTAGTTCTTCTTTTTTGTCCAAGCGATAAGAACATCAAGTTCGTTCTTGACGATATTGGCTGTTTTGCTGCCACCAATCTCTATATCAAGTTCATTGAATGGGTCAATTAGAACTCCATCGAATTGACCTCCTAGCCTTTGCTCTTCGTAGTTGACCGCGTCAAAGAAGTTAGTGATGTTCATTTGTAGGTCGTTTAAGTTCTCCTTCCAATGTTCTGTCGGGTCAAGTATGCGAAAGTGATTATTTAGCCATAGCATTATCTTATCAAGCCTTTCTTCGCTAATTGGATTATCGCTGTTATGCTCAAGCGTTTCGCCTGCTGCCAGCTTTTCAATGAGCATCTCAATGATTTCGTATTTGTCTCCTGTCTCAGGCGATAGGATAAGCCACTTCCATCCGTGCATCAAGGATGCGTTGAGTATTAAGTCAAAGGTAAACTCGGTCTTACCTGCGCCACCTACTCCAGCTATCATAATGGGATAGCCTTTCTTTAAGCTTATGTATTGGTTTGCATTTGACCAAGCTGTGTCAAGACCTCTCTTGCGATTCGTTATCCTGCGCTGCTTTATTTGGTTCAGCACTTGCAGCGGTGCTGTTGTCATTGGTTTGCTCATCTGTTATCTGTTTGTATTGTTTAATGTACTCAAATATAAATTCTTTTGCGTAATCGTTCTCGCAAAGGAATGCGCCTATCAAGCTCAAGCCTTGTTTTGTCAGAGCGTTACATACCAGCTTGTTTGCTTTAGCCATTATGATGATGTAGTTGTCTGCATCACTCAGTTGCTGGGCTAACTCCCTGCGTTTATTTCTTGCATTCATAACCGTTGTAGGTAATTACAATAATTCTAAAATCGTAAGTATATCTAAATTGTAAGATTCTCTATAATCTTTTGGCTCATCTGCCTTATAGCATTTTAAACCATTATATTGTGAGTAAATTGTAAGTAATTCTTTTAAGGAGATATTACTATAAAACAATTCTACATCGTGTAAATCTCTAAATTGAAAAAACTTACCATCTATATATGTGCCAATCGACCTATCTCCTGCGTCAATATTTGACATATCTATTTCAATACATTCTTGTTTTATCTTGTTTATTGTTAGCATAAGTATTTAATTTTAACTATTTGTTTTTTCAGTATATATAACTTTCAACGCACTCATAAACGAATTGTCTATCTTCGTTCAATATGTCTAGTTGTTCTTGTGTCATTGGATCGCCATCGTAGTCAGCAGCGCAAATGAATGCATCGCAGAAATCAGGATAGTCTGAATAGTCGATGCCATCCATATCTATATTATCTATTAGCTTGTAGTCCATCTTAAAAGTCTTTTGATTGTGTTTTGTCTAATTTATATTTTCCCTGTGGTTGTATTGTCTTCAAATGAGGAATGACTCCGTTTGCTTTTGACTTCCAAACCTTGATTGGTTTATTGTAACCATCCTTCCAGCCGTTTTCTACCCATTGCTCGTATTTAAGTTTTGCGTGTGCAGGATCAACATTTGCTTGCTTAGATAAACAATAAGAAACAAACTCATCGGCTGATGGTATATTCTTATCTTGTATCTTCTTGTCTTGTCTTGTAGCATAGCTTTTGCTATGCACTTGCATTGCACTTGCATCTACCTTCCATCTTTTCTTAGCAGCAGACGCTCTTTTTGCTCTCGTTTCTGCAAATTCATCTAGCTGTTCGTCAAGGAATTTAATGCTTATAAAGTCATCTTCGACTTTGATAATTCCGTGTTTTTGCAACTCAACTAATGCTGCCTTATTGTTGCTACATACTTTTTGCAAAGCAAGCGCGTAAGGTAGATCCCCTACCCTTGTCCAATAGATACAGCACAGATCAATGAATATTGCGCGTGTGTTAAAGCTGCACATCTGAATATTGCCATTATCCCATTCACTAGGTTCAAACTTAAAGTAAGGAAGTTCTTTTGCCATTGTCTGTTTGTTTGTTTCAAAATTAAACTATATCTCAAAGTTAGCAGTCAGCAAATCTTTACTTTGTTCTGCAAGCGCATATCTTTCTGTTTCGGTGTTGGTCTTTTTTGCAGTCCAATAATCATCTAACACAGCTTTCACGCTGTGGATTATGGTCGCGTGATTCTTCGGTCTGCCATTACTGATGACCTCGCCAATTCTGCCTAGCGACAAGTGCGTGTTTTCCTTGATTAAGTAAATGGCAACTTGCCTCGCAATGACCACCTTGCTATGTCTGTTCGCGCTTAACATAGTTGACATTGGTATGCCTGACAAATCAGACACAGTTCTGATAATGCTATCTACTTTTTGGTCATCGCTTACCGCCTGATCATAGACCACTTTTTTATGGGTTAGCAACTCAAGTTGCTTCTTGGCTGCTTCGTAATTCAATCTCGCGTTGCGCAAAGCCTCCACGAATTGTGGAAGCTGAGCGCGCAGTTCTTGTATCTCATCAGAAAGGTAGGTCATTCTCTTCTTTTTTATGGTTTGACTGAGGATTCTCTTTGGGCTGCCAAGTATCTAATTCTAGGTAGAAAGTGCCGCTTTTGGATTCTTTAAGATTCCAATTTGACCAGCCTTGATCATTAGCGTGTTTCTGAATTGTGCTGACATCCTTTGTGCCGAATGCGATTTTAGTCATTTCGCCATACTTGGTTTGCACCTTTTTGACTTGTCCGATAAAGACTTTTATAAGTTCGTTATTTTCCATTTTTACTGATTTTAATTAATTAGATTCTTGGTTTATGTGTGCCGCAATTTCGTAAAAGTTGACGTTTGCAATAAATGCGCGAGCATAATCTTGACACAATTTATTGTCATCGATGGTAGCACCAAACACGACTTCTTCAATAATTGATTCTACTTCTGAGGATGTTATAGGTTCTGATCCTTCTATCACCCATCCATCAAATATTTCTAGTGCAATACGCCAAGTAGCGTAGTTAGTCCATCCGTTGTATTTTGCGTATCCCATCTTAAATTGATTTTAGTTTAGAAATTAAAGCATCTGACACATCGTACTTAGATGTAATTTTTTCAATGTCACCACCGCCTGCAATGTACTCTTGTGCTTTTTGCCAAGAAGATGTGTTTGCTTTAAGCTGTGGCTTGCTGGCTGCTTTGACCTGCTGACCACCAGCGTCTGTGTCTTTGTCAGTCACAATACCTAGTGCTGCTGATATGCAGTACCTGCGCATATAGCTTAAATTTGAACCGAATACTTGAAATTCGTTCATCCCTTTCAACTGAACTCCTTGAATTAGGTTTGCTCGGCTTGCTCGAAATTCTCCACTTTCAATATGAAATATGGTTGTGACAAGTGCATCACCATCAAGTTCTTGCGTGAATCCAAGTCCGTGCTTTTTCATTAGCGGATTGATGACTTTGAATATAGAAGGAAGGTCTGCATAGCTGTACCCATACCCTTGTGTTCCTTTGTGTATTGTTGGGCATTCTTGCTGAAATGCCGCCATAGATTTAAACAGATTTTTCATTTGTTAATTTGTTTTTGATGTTAATGATTTGATTTTGAGATGGCACTTTGCCATCGGCTAAATTAAAGAGAAATTGATTGAAGGCATATCTGTTGGAATAGAGATGCGCATATACATTGGCAACTAGCAAGTTGTCATTGTGCTGAAGGTGACTGTGCTTCTCAAGCATTTCACCAATTGTTTGTTCAAGGTTCATAAGATTATGATTGCAATTATGATTAAGGTGATAATCACCAAGTTGATGATTGCTTCGTGCTTTAAATCGTGGTCGTTCATTGCTTTAAGAATGTTAGTTTGTTCATAAAGCTATTGCTATGGTCTTTCTCTCGATATGCACAGAGAACTGTGCCTAGAATGTCAGAGCATTCGACCTCTTCGATTTTGGTTTTAACAGTTTCGCCTTCGTAAGTTAAAGGCTTCTCTGATGCCAAGCGATTAAACTCTCCTACCCAATATAGGAAATCCTTATCTCCTTCTTTATGGTAAGTGCCATTGCAACCGCATCGGCATTGGTCTTTGAATCCGTGATAGATTTTTGTGATTTTCATCGTTGTTTGTTTTAATTGTTTCGACAAATATAGGATTAAATGTTGATAAGACAAATAACTTTTTAAAAAAAAGACAAAAAAAAGGGCAATCCTTTCGAACTGCCCCCTATTAAACAAACAAACAATGAACGCTTCTAGTCTGCCAAAGTCGGCAAATAGTCTTTTAATATGCGATTAACGAAGTGCAAATTCTCTTTTCTCATTCTTTCCAGCATCACCTTGTCATCAGTTGCACCCTTACCTGCAGCAATCTTAGCATTCTGCTCAAGCAGGTAATCCTTGACAATCTCCTTCCACTCTTCTATTGTGTACTTCATACGCAAATGTATTATAAATTCATCAATAAATTGATAGGCGTTTTGCCGTTGTCAAGAACGACCATACAACCGATAGCTGGCTTCTTGCCATACTTAGCGTAAGCCATAGCGTAGGCTTTGTGGTTTATGCCACATCCTACCTGACTACCATAGATTTTAAAGTTTTGACCAACCACATATTCGGTATAAGCCTGCGTATGCAGATGTCCTTGCACAGTTGACATCAGGTCTGCCTTGCATTTAGTTCGTGCTGTACCACCTTCTCCGTGAATATACTGAACATCGTCAATGACTAATCGCTCTACGAAGTTCCACTCAGGCACTTCCAAAACATCTTTGTAGCTTTTAATCCATTTACTTGGAATCGCTGATGTTTGAGCCTTACGCATAATTAACCGATCGTGATTGCCAATAATAACATCAGCTTTTGGAAACGCATCTCTCCACTTAGCTATCTTATTAATTGACAGGTCAAGTTCCTGACCTCCCCCCATACCATCAGCATCGGTTTCGTGGTAGCTTGCATAGTGGTTGTCTATGACATCGCCTATAAAGATGGTTCTATTTGTATTGAACTTCTCAGATTGCTCAAGGCAAAACTCAAGGTATCCATCCAAGCAAAATGGTTCGTGCAAGTCACCTATGACAAGGATGCGATTCTCTTTGGACTTCAATCCACTTACCAGCTTGTTTAGCCCCTCACTTAGTCTTGGTCTGTTCATGTCTATACAGGTTAAATTCTATTCTCGGATTCTCTTTATCTAGCTTTCTATGTGCAACTATCTCAACGCACTTGTTGTCATTCTTAATCGCCCCAGCTTTCTGAAGGCAGTCAAGGATTATCTTTAAGCTGTTGTCAAGGTCTGCTCTGCGTGATGGATAGTAAACAGTTAAGTTGATACCAAACTCGCATTCGAGCATCTTAGAGGCTCTGTACTGCGTTAAAAATGATTTCTCGTAGTCTTTTAGGTCTTTGCCTTTTGCGAGCGAGCAGCGACTCCCTAAACGAATGATACGATAGCAGTTTGATTTGCTAGGCACATTGCCTTTTATAGTGGTTTTATAAACTTCCACGCTATGCGGATTACGATTCCGATCACCGCTAAAATAACGAAAAACCAAATGAATCGCTTTCCGTGCTTTTGAATATGCTCAACAAACGATTGTTTCCTTACCACGACTTGCTCAAAAGGTACAGATACAGTTTTATAGATTGTATCAGTCTTACACTGACCTGATATATATACAGTATCACCCTGCCGAACGTATTGGATTCTAAGTTTGTCCTTATAAATAGTGACAGTATCACCATCTGTTCCTTGAAAGATAGTATCAACTTCGACTTGTGGAATTGTGATTTGTATCGTGTCATTTATAGTATCTCGTTTTAATAGTTGAGGATATAGAATTGTCAGCTTTTCAATCTTGCGCTCTGCCCTTCTCAACTTCTTTTCTACGCGCTGCTCCAAAGAACAACTGCTTAGAATCAATATTAAGGCTGTTACAAGCCCTCTCATCGATTATCTTGAAAGTTTGTATAGACAGTTCTACCTTTAGATTTTGAAGCCCTTAAAACTTGTTTTCTGTTGCCTTCTGATTTGTAGCTAACGTGAACCCAGCTAGGGTTTTTATCATCACCAAACTCCCATATCATTTGATCAAAGTCTAAATGGTCATAGATGTACCAAAATATGTCTGCGTTGCTTGGATATTCACGCGCATCATTATCAATATCAATAGCCTCACCCTTACAATGCTGAGATGTTTTTGAACCTCCTATTGCTTTATTTAACTCAGGCGAACGATAACCACTACTGACAAATATAGGCTTACCGAAATGATCTCGGATCGGCTGAAATACATTGTTAGCTAAATTGATTAGCGCAGTTAAATGCTCACCTTTTGGCTCATTGTCGATGCCTCTGCGTGTCGCTGTCAGGCTTTTACTGACTTCTTTTAATGTTAGGTTAGCACTAATTTTCATCGGTCACCCTTCTCTTAGATACTCGCTTCTTAGCAGTTTGAATGATGCGCTCCTCAAGACGTGCGATTGTAGCAGATTGCTCTATCAAAACCTGATTCATTTCGTCTAGCTTCTTACGAAGTTCCTCAATCTCATTTTTTAAAGACTCAATGATTTCCTCATTCTTCTTGACAATCGCTGATGCCTGCAATGTCTGCACAACAAACGCTCCTATTGTTTTCCCCTTCCAAATCAAAGTACCTAATGCAACCGCACTCAGCACAGTCATTATTCCGTGTTCGCTGATTAGTTTAGCAACGCCCTCTATAACTTCCATTCTTGCTCAATTTTTTGATAAATCTCTGCAACTTGATCACGTTGCTTTTCTTTGGTTCGTATGATTTCTTCTTTACAGTACCCATCCGCAGAAGTTACTTTCAGATGCTGGATTGACATCGCTGTTAGTATTAGATGAATACTCAGGGAATAAACTGCTATTGTTGCATAGGTAATCAACTAGCCTATTAGAATAGTAAACAGCAAAGTCTCGCTCCTGAGATACTAAGCTGTCAACGTCTGACTTATCCAATGCTGTGGCATTCTCAGGTTGATGGCGATAAATACCTCCGTTGCCGATGGTAACGCTTCCCATTGGTAAGAACTCAACCAATGACCAATGTATCAACGCAGGCTTTACCCAATCCGTGACAAGTGATAAGTAGTTGCCTGCAAGTGTACCTGCAATGATGTCGGCTTGTATCTTCTCAAGTAGGTCAGTTCCTAACAAACGCTGGATGTGCATATCCTGTGCGATTGCTATGTATTGCACGAACTTGTCGCTGTCTACATTGCCACTCAAGTTTGAGTAACGTAGTACATCATCTGTCTTTATGAGTAGTGCTTTTGCCATTTTATCTTGGGTTTACAAAGCCTTCATTCGGCATATCTTTTGGCTTCATCGCCACTTCTTTAGGATTACGAACGCGATAACCTTCTTTTTCGCTTTTGTTGGTGCTAATGGTTGGTGCAAGCGGACTCTTTGTGTCAATACCTCCATCTTCAACAGGCTTGCGATAAACTCTACGCATCCATTTATGGTGACATCTTGCACCGCCTTTGTACTTCCAAATTGAATAAGTAGATGCACCACCCACTCCAAAACCAGCGTTTACCGCTTTATCACCCATTGCAATGATGTCTTCTTTTCTGTATAGCTTATCGGCTGAAGTCATCTTCTTGCAAAAATCTCTACTGTTTGCTGATGCTCTGTTTGGCGAATAAACATATCGTGTTTTGTACGCAACTCCATCAATCACTCTGTCTTGCTCGCTCTTCGCATTAGGTCTAGCTGTGCCTGTGCTGACAAAGTTGTATACCTTTGACAACAGGCTTGGCTCTTTGTCATCTTCGTCATAATCAACATCACTCTCTTCTATCAACTCCCATCCTTCACCAAGTTCTTCGCCTTTTTCAATCAGCAGTTCTGCTATCTCGTCAAGGTTGTCACCTTTTGACAATTCAATACCTGTCTTTTCCTGCGCCGTGTCCTCGTCAACTTCTTCGATTTCCATCTCGCTAAACTCTAGAGGCTGGCTAGTTAAGAAGAATGTGTTTAAGCTGATGTTGTTAAAGGATAGAATCGCGTTGACTGACTCAATAATGACTCGTTGCATTGGCTTGATAACTGTGTTGTCAAACAACAAAGCTGCCATCTTAATTTCATCTGCGTTTGAACCAAGTCCTCCGTTTTGTGGTAAACCAAATAGCAAAGGTGAAGTCACTCTGTGTGATACCATTATCTTTTTGCTTGCCTCCTCTGAGATGAATTGATATTGATTGTGCGCATCAGGTAAAGTGATGGACTCTATTTGCGCTGCTGTGTCTTGCGAATCATTAAAAGCTACAATTACGCTGTCACCTTCTGTGCCTGTAAACTTGTCTTTAATCTTTGACTCAATCATCCGCTGCTGATCTTCTTCAGGTATGCCATTATTAAAGTTGATTATAGTGCTACCTGAGAACCTTGTGTAGATGTTGTTTAGGTGAAATTGTCCAAGTTCTATCTCAACGAATGCGTAGTCTAATCCTGATTGGTATTCGACAGGACTGAAGTAATGAAATCCAGCTTTATATGGTTTGATGACCATAACCTCAAGACCTTCTCTACTTTTCCCAAAGCAAGGTATGCGCTGATGCTCATCGTTACGTTTGGCGTTTGCCCAATCATCGCAGTAATAATATGCCTCAATGTAACCTTCCTCATTCATCTTCTCAGGTCGCAGGTTTTGGATTGGCATATGTGCTACCTCCATCACCTTTGTGTGTGCTGTGTCGTAGATTACCTGATAAGCAGCTTGACCGAAAGTGTAAAAGTCATCGCATATCTTGCGCATACAATCCTCGCTGAATAGCTGAACCATCATAGCGTACTCATCAGGCTTCTTTGCAGCGTTTGTGGCGTGTAACCCGCGCCCATAAATCATATCGCTAATGCCATTGATTAACGCGCTATTGGTAGGCGATTCTTTGGCATCTATGAGCGTCTGATAGTAGTTATTATCTACGCCATACGCTACCCATTTGTCGCGCTTGTTCTCGCTGATCTCAGGCGTTGTGTACTTACCCAGTTGCACTAGGCTAATGTTGCTGCTCATATTATGACAAATTCGTTATTAGATGACTGCTCCGTAAACAGACTCTCATTGATGCTGAATTTTGCAAAGTCAGTATCGTCTGTAATGTATGCTTTGCCTCGAAAGCAAAGTTCTGCACCATCTTTTATTTCAATAATGTAATTCTGACCATCCACCAGCACAGGAGAAAATGTATTTGTAATGGTCAAGTAGCCGTTCAAATAAGTAGCTGCTAGATTAAAAGTGTGTGTCAGCTTGTTTTGTTGCTCACTGGTGAAAGTTACATCTACATTTCCTGTCGGCTCAAATCGCGGAATCACTTGGAACGATTGAGCCGTTGCTGATGTGGTTAAGATTACCATATACTATAAACGAATTTTTTAGGTTTTGTTCTAAATAAAAAAGGCTACCCACATTGGATAGCCCTTTCTAATCACCTTTGCTAATTATTAGCTGGTGACTATTGAAGTAATACCTAAATTGGTTAGCTTATCTGCAATTGTTGTTCCTGTAGCTGGAATACAAAAGTTCGCAGGAACTTTCTCGCTTCCTGAGAACGTCAATGTATAACCATTCAAATCACCTAACGCACCTCCTGTGGCAAACGTACCGCCTGTCACATCAAGTCCGTGTTCGTGACCGCAAAGCAACAAATCTCCATTGTTGGTTTCAACTAAGATTTTTGGTCTACCATAGCAAAGCAATTTCAACTCTTTGTTAGCTTCCTTTGTCATCTTTTTCAAAGTGATGTTTAAGGCTTGCTCAAAGAATGTAGTGCCGTTATCTCGGCTTGCTGTAATGGTCTGCTCAAGCGTATTAGTTGTCGCTTTCAATTCGTACTTGTACGCAGTTAAACTTGAACCTAAAACGTCAATCACATCTGTGTCTGTGGCATCAAATGTGAATGCTGATTCGGGCAAGTCTGCGTAGTTAAAAATGTAGATGTTATTAATGCCACCTACTGCGTCTTTGCAAGGCTCAACTCGTCCTGCTGTAATATCGCAACTCATATCTATTTTTTGTTAAAAAAAAGGGCAGACAAGCAATCGCTCACCTGCCCCAATTTTGGTTAGTATTAAATTAAGCGTAAAGAACTATGTCTTCTACTACTCCGTAGGTTGCGCCTTGAAAGAAGCGAGCAACAAATCTGAAGTTGTTAGAACCATCAATGTCAGCCATATCAAGTAGCTTAACTTCTTGCATTGCGCTGAGTAAAGATGTTCCGAAGAAAAGGTTGCTAGTTTGAGCAGCTACCATCTTGTTGTCAGTCAATCCTTCTGCAACAAATACAGGGATGCCGTTGAAGAACAAATCAACCAAACGCTGGTTTGAACCTCTGTTCTCGTATCCGTTAGCACCTACTCCAGCCGCAGCGTATCCAGCTAAATGTTCGATGTATGCCTTGTAAACATTCTTAGAAACGTATAGCTTCAAATCCTCTTTGCCATAAACAGCAGAAGGAATTTGAGCGACAACTAATGACATCTGTGCAGCAACGTTAGCAGCAGTTATTGTGGTTGCTGTAATTTCTTGAGCAGCAGGAAGAGCAGCGTCAGCAGCAAGCTGAACAGCTAGTCCATCAAACTCACCTTCATTAGCGTTTACACCTGACCAAATATTCTGCTCAATCTTCTGAGCAACTTTAGAGCCTATGTGACCAATCATATAGTCAGCAAGTGAAGAAGGAACGTCACCTGAATTAGCACCCATCTGAGCAACTTCCCAAGTTGTTACGAAGTCCTTTTTACAAAGCTGAAGGTTTACTTGAGCCTCTTCAACTGTTAAGATTCTTTCGGTTAGATCAACAGTAGATGTTGGTGTAAAGTCGCAAGTTGCATTCTTTACGATAGCATCAACGTCAATTCGCTGAATAACCTCTTTTTGCATTACGTTAGGGCGAACTGTGATGCCGCCATTTTCGATAGTGCTTGCGCTCAATAGAGCAGCACTTATATACTGACCTGCTGCTTCTCCAGCGTAGGTAGTAGTGATATTAGTAGTTGTAGCCATTTTTATTTCTTGATTTGAGCTATTTTAGAAAGCACTCTTGATTCAGTACCTCCAAATTTTATTGAATGAAAATTGAATGATTTACCTGATTCTTTATCAGGGTTTGGCATAATTGCCTTTGCGGCTGGCATATCTTCTTTTGATAATTCAACCTCTTCTTTTACTTCCTCTTTTTTAGTCTCAGAAAGCATAGACTTAATTTCGCCAATAGCTGCTTCAAAGTCTTCCTTTGTTACATAGCTTGGCTCTTCGCTTGCCTCTACCTCAACTTCTTTGGTTTCGACAGCTTCTTCTTCAGCAACAGGCTCTTCCTCCATTGCTTTCATTTCACCAATCACACCTTCTTCAGATACGACTAGCACTCTAGATTCGGGCAGTTCATACTCGCCAACAGGCAATGGCACTTGACCATCTTCTGTGACAATGAAAACCGCCTCACCAGCCTCGAAACTCTCTGCTTCGATAACTGTGCCATTTTCAAGAGTCATTTGCTCTAGCTTAATTTCGATGCCGAGCAAAGTCTTGATTTGATTTAATACAGAATTTTCCATACTGTATAAACGTAATTTCGAGAAAGTGTTAGATTTTCAACTTCCGCAAGCCTCGCAATCCTCGTCATCAAGGCTGCATTGCTGTGGTTTGACTTGCTTGGTTTTATCAAGTTCTGCTGCCTTGCGGAGCATTTCTGCGAACGCTTCGCCTTCTTCCGTGATGTTGCTCATTTATATTTCTTCGTCAGGTTGAAACTCGTATTTCCAATTATTGAAAGCGTCAGGTGTTGCAAACATTGTGACCTTGTTGTCATCTATTTGTTCTGTGCTTTCTATACCTGTGTAGCTGGTAGTCGATTGGTCTTCGTTGTATCTTACAAAATCCCAAGTGATCGCTGTGTCAGGGACGATGTAAGTATGGTCTGTGATATAGCCGTAGTGATTCATTAGTGTGCTTGTATATATGTTCCTGAGAAGTTGCTAAGTGTTAAATCATTTGTACCTGCACTACCGCTATTCGGCACAGTAGTATCTCCGTTGTTAATGTCAAACTTGTACCAATACTTAGGGGTTGCGCCTAAAACTGTTGTCGGATTTGCGCCTGCACCTGAATTGTAAAGAGATTGTGCTTGTGATACACTACCTGTTGTTTCGGCTATAACAACATCATCCATTGCCACGTTAGAATAAAGTGATGACGTATTGTATCTTGAAAAGAAAGAATTTAAATCTACTCCATTCTGTGTTATTGATGCCCCACCGCTTCCGTAATCCACTCCATCAAAAACAAGATGTCTGTTATTTCCTACTCTATAAAAATAAACGTGATGCCAATCACCATCATCCCACCCTGAAAGTCCTGAATCACTCCATTCTTCTCTTGAATTAGTTTGTGATGCCCCTTGCCACCTGATGTATGGTGTGCTTCCTTTTCTTAAAAAAATGTATTTGTAATTAACACTACTTTTCGACATTACTACATTGAGTGAATTGCTAGTGCCACTTCCCTTAATCCAAAATGAAGTAATCCAATCTGTTGTTCCTGATATTGATAAAGTTGAAGCTGTTAACGCATCATCATTAACGCCATCGGGGAATATTGCATTTCCAAAATTGTAGCTTGTCGACAATAAAGCTGTTGAGCCTAGATATACTTGACTGACATCTGTACTTCCCAACTTTAGCGTGGTGATGTCTGTACTTCCTAATTCAATCGGCATATTAAGTAATTATGTAAAGTGTTGATGCGTCAGGTGTTGCGATGGCATCGTATTCCGCTTGCGTCAAACTCATAATGTTCGTAATGACATCTGCACCTGTAACTCCTGTTGGATCAGATGGTAGGTAGTCAGCATCGTTTGTCAGCGTTGATACGTTATCGTTTGGCTGCACCGATGTTGCCCCAAGTGCTGCTCCTGACGTTACTGTGGCAACTGCTACGCTGTTGACTGTGCCTGTCAAATCTCCAGCTAAGATTGTCGCTGTTGAGTCTTGGTTTGCTGTCGCTCCTAATGCCGCACCGCTTGTGACTGTGGCAACCGCTACGGAATTGATAGTGCCTACTGTTGTTACACCCGCATTGTCTATTGTAACATCACCCGACATTGCAACTGATACCGACTGATTTGATGCGTTGCCAAGAAACATCTTGCCTGAGTCAAGGTTTGGCGTTGCGTTTGCCCTACCTGCACCTCCTACTTTGATGATGCCAGCACTTGCGTGACTTCTTATGACTCTACCGATGTTCTGAATGTCTGCTGATTCACCGCTTGGTGGTGTAGCTGTCAACTCACCTGCTGATGTGGAAACGTATAGTGTATCGCCTTCAGTAAATGCTGATGTGTTTAACCCTGTTAAGTTTCCAAAAGTAATCACCTCGCAAGCTGCGTTATTGTTCGCATCCGCATAAACTAAACCGAATGCTGGTCTTGCAGTAGCATCATCTGCATCAGCTAAATCAACAAGCGTTTCGTTTCCGCTTACACCTGTAATTGAAACGACCTTGCCCTTTAGTAAGGTCGCTCCGCTTTCGTTCTTAGCACCGAATCGAATCGCACCATTTACATCGCCTATAAATTCATCTGATGTAACTGTGCCTGTAATGTTTATGTTACCTTTGCCTGTGACATCGAGTGTGTTTAAATCTAAGTCACCGCCTAGCTGTGGCGTAGTGTCATCGACTACCGCAGCAATACCACCACCCCCTGCGCTGTATTGAGGAATGTTTAATGTATCACCTACCAATGTAGCTGCTCCTGACGTTCCTGTTGTGGTTAAGGTTATACTATTCTGCTTGTCGTTAAATGTGTTCCAATCAGTTGAACTTAAATAACCATCTGTCGATGTCGTTGATTGTGAAATTGATAAATCAGGAGTAGTTGTTCCGTTTGTTACAGCTAACGGAGCGTTTGTTGTAACTTCTGTTACTGTTCCACTACCACCTCCTCCACTATACTGTGGAATGTTTAAAGTGTCTCCTACCAATGTAGCTGCACCTGATGTGCCTGTGGTAGTTAAGGTGATGTCTCCTTGCTTTGCGTCTAGTGCCGTTTGCGTTGCCGTGCTTATTGGCTTATCTGCATCGCTGGTGTTGTCTACGTTTGCAAGTCCAACATCTGACTTTGTGTAGTCACCGCTTTGAGCAGTTACTGCGCCTGTTCTGCCAAATACTGAATCAACAGCATTGACCTCTGCGCCTGATGATATGCCTGACAGCTTGCTTTGCTCGGCATCGGTAAAGGCGTTTGTGTTAGCGTTGTTTTCGTATGCTGTTTTGATCTCAGCATCCGTTGGGTTTACCTCTGCTCCAGCTTCAATGCCTAGTAGCTTAGTCTGTTCTGAATCGCTAAACTCATTGGTATTTGCATTGCTTTCGTATGCTGTTTTGACATCGGCTGCTGTTTTCGCGTTTCCGATTGACGCTTCAAGTTCTGCGAAGCTGTGTATGCCTACTCTCTCTGTTGCCATTAGTTGACTGTTAAGTAAAGTTCGTTATCGGATGTGACGTATTTGAAATCATCCGTTGTGATGTATATGTAGTTGATGATGGTTGGAGGCGTGCCTGTAATATTGCCTATGCCTTGCGCCCATAGTGAGCCATCGCAGCACTTAACGGAATATGTGTTGTTAGGACATAAGCATCCCCTCCTACCGCCTCGCCTTGATGATTGCGCATTGTAATACCGCAGCTTATCCTTACGCATCTAAGCTGTTGATTTTAGATTCTGCCCAACTCAATGCAGATTTGCCGCCCCATAGCAAGTAGCTGATAGTTCCGCAAGCCTCTGTGTCTGAAGCATCATAATACTCTTCCGCCCTACTCAAGTAGCTTTTCATTCGCTTGATGGTTTCTAAGCTGATTGGTTTGCCTTGTGCTAACTGCTGCGCCCTAATCTTACCGACCTGTGTAGCGCATTTATTGTTGACCTTCTCGTTTAGTTCTAAGCCTCGCTTTGCGTTGTTCTTTACCGAATCAGGATAGTCGCTATATGATTCCATTGAAACACGCTTGCCGCTTTTGGTTCGCTTGTCTGACTTGATTACCGCCTTGACTTCTTTAAGCAAGTATTCTTTTTCCTCTGCCTCAAATGCTGCTAGGATCGTGTCTATGGATTCAACAGCTTTCAGTTCTGTCTTGTCAGCGAAATAACCTTCAATAGAAAATCCTTTTACCTTACCTGTTTTGACGTACTCATTCCATACCGCATCGTTGTCAACTTTTACGCTGACCATCCAAGTGCCGACAGGCATCGAAAGTCCGTAATACGCTGACTTGTCTTTTTCTGTGTCATCGACTAACCAAGATTCAACTACTGTCAGGTTAGATAATTTAAGCTGATGCTCTAAAGTGCTTTTGCTCTGATTGCCTTGCTTCAAAAATAGCTGCGATGTTTTGGCAATAGTCTCCTTTGAGAAGTAAACGTAGAATTCTTCCTCGCCATTCTTGCGGAATATGGTTTTGTTAGGTATCAATGCTGCGCCCATCAATACACGCTTCTCCTTATCTACTTCTGCCAGCTTGATTTCTTGGTCTTTGCTTAAAGCAATGAAGTCAGACTCTATTGCAGGTGACTCGACTATGCTGATGGCATTGACTCCAGCATCAATACTTTCTTCGTCAAGTATCAGTTCTATAATCTTCATATGTAATAAACGAATTTTTTAGGTTTTGTTTTTATCAAAATGATGACTTGTCTCGGCTGTTTCTGTCAAGGCTCTGCTGACTCGTTACGTCTGTCGATACAACATAGGCTTTGACAGGTTCTTGATTCTGTTGTGCAATACTGCCAGCCACCTGATTAAATCCGCTTGTTCCGACTGTGTTAAATTGTGGCGCGCCACCGCCTGCTGTTGGTATTGATGGTGTGCTTGTACTTGCGCCACCGCCACCGCCTCCGCCTCCGCCACCGCTTGGCTCATATTTAGCAGATGCTATTTTTGCTACCGCGACTGCTGATGATAATACTGCAAAAGCTAAAGAAGCGATACCTGCTGGATTTGGTGCTGCTCCTATTGCAACAGGTGCATAAGCAAGCGATGCTGTTACTGCCTTAATGCCATCAACTATAGCTAAAGCTAACTGAAGCCCTTTCGTGATTTGAAATTGACGTTTAGCATTTACTTTTGACTTCTCTAAAAAAAAGTCTGTTGCTCCTGATAATGCTTGCAAACCATCGGTCGCAAGCTGTTCAAGTTGTTCCTGTTTTTCTCTTTCTAGTGCTATTTGGTCTGCAGCTGCTTTTTCTTCAGCAGCTTTCCGTTCTGCATCATATTTATCTCGTATAGCTTGCTGTTCGGCTTCTTGCGCCTCTGTGATTTGCTTTTGTAGTTCAGCGTTGCCTTCTGCCTGTGCGTATAGATCATCATATTTTTGAGCAGACATCATCAACTCTTTATCAATACCTTCTTGCATTATTTCAAGGCTGATGTCATCTAATTGTTTTTGCCTGTCTATGGCTTGTTGAGTAATCTGATCCTGTAAGTCTCTTTGCTCGCGCAGCAAACTGTTTCTATTTATTAGCTGTTCAGACTCAAAACCTGTGACCTTTGCTAATATAGCTGCCCTTTCGTTTTCTAATTCCAGCAGTTGTTTTTTAGCTTCAAACTCAGGTATTAAACCTTTGGCTAATCTATCTTGGATTGCTCTTTGTTGAATGTCAATTAAGGCTGTTTCCGCCTCAATTTGGTCTTGCAATATTTCACCTAGCTTCTCATTCGCTGCGATGCGCTCTTCAAATGATTTTGTCTCGTCATCTCGAATCTGTCTTTGAATTTCAGCAGCTCTGTCAAATTCTTCTATTAAGCCTTGTTGCTGAATAGCTGCAATTTCTGCTGCTTTACTCAGTTCAACAGTAGCCTTCGCGCTTTTTAATGTTTCCGATGTGTAGTCGCTTATTGCTGTAACCGCTTCACTTACTAGCTCCGTTGCTTTGTCAAAGGAATTATTTACGCCTGTTAGTACATCTAGTGATTCCTTGCCTGCTGCTTTAACATCATCCATCGCGCCTGCAAAGTCTCCACTAAATACCTTCTTAACAGCACTCGCTAAAAAGCCTAATGTATCAAGATAAGAATCAAAACGTTCTTGTATGTTTTTCTTGAACGCTTCAGCAAAGTCTATTAATGCTTGTTTAGGATCTTCAAAGATTGATTTAAAATAATCTACAACAGAACCGACATTTGCTTCTAAGAATTTAAACAAATCATTTCCAGCTATTTTTAAAGCTGTTAGACCTGTTTCAAAAGCGTCTATTGCCCCTTGATTGTTTTTAAATACCTGAACCAAAGTTCCTAATGCGGAAATGAGTAAGCCGATACCTGCTGCTTTAATAGCTGTGCCGACTTTCTTAAATCCACCAGCAAGTCCTGATGTGCCTTTTGCTGACTTTTTTAATTCCTTATTAACGCCCCCTGTGCCTTTTTCAACTTTTTTTAATTCCTTATTAACGCCCTCTGTTGATTCTTCAACTTTTTTTAATCCCTTGCCAACGCCCTCTGTGCCTTTTTCAGTTTCTTTTAATCCCTTACCAACGCCCCATACATCTTTTGCTGCTGCTTTAATAAGTTTGACGAATTTCTTAAATCCTGAGATAGCACTGCCTGTTGTTTTATTAAGCTGGTTTGACAGTCCAGCATTAGCTGCATTGGTTTGCTGTAAGTTGCTGTTGGTTGTTTTTATTTCTTGGTTTAATTGAGTAACCTCAGAACTATTAACATCAACCTCAATCTCAACTACTTTTCTTATTTTTTCAGCCATTACTTTGTAGTTTAAAGTAGTTCTTAAATTCGGCTAGGTTCTCAGGTACTTTGTACTTGCCTTTTGCCATCTGTGTTAGTTGACCGCCATCGTGCCAATCATCGCTCTTCAGTAGTTCTATAATATCCTTAATCATTCTACAAGTGTTAAAAGTTCAAACGCTGCTTCGCCTGTTGTCAGGTTTAGCTTCATAT
>Ga0213858_10000139_pt1 | contig 32662 bp, 33 predicted proteins | sample PICome_FD_160122 | JGI IMG/M metagenome (GOLD analysis project Ga0213858, IMG submission 160122) | Coastal seawater microbial communities near Pivers Island, North Carolina, United States - PICO245 | ecosystem: Environmental > Aquatic > Marine > Coastal | place: USA: North Carolina | collected... | reverse complement strand
TCACCCTGGTTACGCAAAAAACAAAATGGTGAATTCTATGTACTATGCCCAAAAATTTATAAATAGTTTACCCGAAAAAGAAACTCCAGAACTCACTGAAGGATATGAAGGTTTTTACCACTTGCAATCAATAGCCGGTAAAGTAGAAAAAACAACTTTAAAATATATCATTAGGGATCATGATTTAGGTCGTTTTGAAGAAAGGAAACAAACAATTAAATCAATCGTTGAGAAACTAAACAAAAAATTCAAAGAAGCATCTTTTGAACTAAATATTATCGACCAATATTATAATATGAAACAAAAGATTGAACCTGTGATGCATGTTGTTGAAATTGCCGAGCAAGCAATGAAAAATTTAGGAATAAAACCAATAATAAAACCAATTCGCGGTGGCACCGATGGATCACAACTTAGCTACATGGGACTTCCTTGTCCAAATATATTTGCTGGTGGACATAACTTTCATGGTAGATACGAATATGTACCATTGGAAAGTATAATTAGTGCAACACAAGTAATCTGTGAAATTGCTGAACTAACGCAAAAAAGATATAAATAAAAAAAGAGCTACAGATATAGCTCTTTTTTTTCTATATAAATTATTTTTTTGCCGTATTAAGTTTCTCTGACATTTCAATTGAAATCGCAGAGCGCTCAAACTTAATTTTTCCTGCTTGAGTTTCAATGATACATGAATTATCTTTATTATTCAAAGCTGAAATTTTTCCATGCATTCCTGATTTTGTTATAACACGATCACCATTTTTCATCTCAGCTAAAAATTTTTTTTCTTTTCTACCACGTTTTATTTGAGGGCTAAGAATTAAAAAGTAAAAAATCAATAATATCAGTATAAGTGGAGCGTAATTACTCAATGCTTCCATAGTTTATTGCTTTTTTAGAGTAGGTGTATTTGAAGTAGCTTTAGGGTCAGGCTTAATGAATGCCGTGATACGAACCTGCTCTCTCCCTTTTTCAGTGTTTGTAGTTAAAGTAACTGTTTTTGAAACCTTGTTTGCTCCTTTACCGTTAAACTTTACCGAAAACTGAGATGACTCTCCAGGCATAAGAGGCTCCTTACTCCAGCCTTGGGGCACAGTACATCCACATGTACTCTTGATATCAGTCACTACTAATGGTGATCTTCCAGAATTTGTATATGAAAAAACTGTCTCAACTGGAGTACCATTTTCAATTTCCCCAAAGTCATGTATAACCTTATCAAAACTAATAGTTGGAAATACTATTTGAGAATCGCGTTCAGCAGCACTTTCTACATTTTCTTGTTTAATCTTTTCAGTCGCTTTTTCTTTACAAGAGTTAAAAGACACTAATGCAATTACAAAAAGAAATAATATTATTTTTTTCATATCGTTTGGTTTTTTTTGAAATTAGGGAGTAAATTTAATAAAATTAGATTAAACCACGGCCCTTCTTATTTAAGGTTTTATTGTTTCTATACTCCTTCTCTATTTTATCTAATATACCATTAATAAAAACATTGCTTTTAGGAGTTGAGTAATCTTTAGCCAACTCTATATATTCATTGATTGTAACTTTGGTTGGAATACTTGGGAATTCTTGAAATTCACAAATAGCCATTTGTAATAAAACAAAATCAATATTTGCTATTCTTTCAATATCCCAGTTTTTTGTTTTTAAAATAATTTCTTCATTATAAGAACTTCCATTTTGTAAAGTTTTTTTTAATAGTTTAAAACCAAAATTTTCATCATGCTTATCTTTGAATAAGTTAGGAGTAAAAAAGTCTTGTTTTGATTTTAATTTCACTTTAGCTAGAAGCTTGACTAAAAAAGTATTTACAACTGGGAAATCATCAACCCAAGTAATATTTTTATCTTGCAAATAATCATATAATTTAATGTTAGGCGCAATAATACTTTTAAAAAATTCAATAATAAAAACAATATCACTTTTTAGAGATTCATCTTTAGATTTTAAAAATGTTTTGTAAAGATCACTACTCACCAAATCTTTATAAATTAACTCTATATATTCTTTGTCCTGATCCCAATTAAATATTTCATGATTTTCTAACTCTGATCCTAAAAGAGAATTCTCATCTAATTTTTTTAAAACTATATTATTTACAAAACGCATACTTGGCTTTTCGTCTTCATTAGTTTTGATGAATTTATTTTTGGCTTTTTTTTGATGCTCAATGGCGCGATGCCTTAGCTTTATTAGCATAGACAACATTAGTAGATAAAGCTTATACATGCTGTTCATGCTTTCTTCAAGATTATTATTTAACTGCTCATGCATTAAATTGCTTTTGTTAGAAAATAAAACTTGCATGACTTTAGCACGTATGTGTCGGCGATTGAGCATAATTTAAAGAACTTATTTAATCAAAGTATGTTATTATAATATAGATTCTAACTTTGTTGAACAAAAGTAATGTTATTTTAGACTTAAATAATTGAAAAAATAGTTTTTTTATAACATAATTAATAATTACTAAAAAGTATATTTGTCTCACAACAGTGATGAAAGAATTAAGATATTTAAATAAATACTTTTTCAAATACAAATACAAAGTCGCCCTAGGTATTTTAATAGTTGCTTGCGCAAAAATATTTTCACTTTTTACTCCACAGTTAGTTGGCGATATAATTACTTTAGTATCAAATCAAATCGAAAACCCAATCTCTGAGCACGATTTTAAAAAGGTTATTCGTTTAAAAATTCTTTTGATTTTAGCGGCAGCTACAGCTACAGGTTTATTTACTTTTCTAATGCGACAGACATTGATTAATGTATCTAGATATATTGAGTTTGACTTGAAAAATGAAATTTATAATCATTACCAAAAACTTTGTTTAACTTTTTATAAAAAAAATAGAACAGGTGATTTAATGAACAGAATCACTGAAGATGTTGGTAAAGTAAGAATGTATGTTGGACCAGCACTTATGTATACCATTAATACAATCACGCTGTTTTTCGTTGCCTTAACATACATGTATAATAAAGCACCTACATTAACTTTATATACTATACTCCCTTTACCAATTTTATCAATTTCAATTTATTTTTTGAGTAAATTTATTCACAGAAGGAGTACTATAGTACAAGAACATTTATCTAAATTATCTTCTGAAACTCAAGAAATTTTTAGTGGTATTTCTATAACGAAGTCGTATGCAATTGAAGAGTCAATATTTAAAAATTTTAAAAGCTTATCAAATAATCAAAGAATCAAGCGCTTAAATTTAACTAAAATACAGGCCTTTTTTTATCCCTTGATGTTGTTATTAATTGGGACAAGCAACTTGATAGTGATTTACATTGGGGGAATGCAATATATTAATGGGCAAATTCAGGAACTTGGGACTATCGCCGAATTTATAATATATGTGAATATGCTAACTTGGCCTGTGGCATCAATTGGTTGGGTAACTTCACTTGTACAGGAGGCTGAAGCTTCACAAAAAAGAATTAATGAATTTTTAAATCAAAAGCCAAGTATTGAAAATAAAATTAATTGTCAAACTCCTATTAAAGGGAAAATTACTTTTGATAATGTTCATTTGACTTACGATGATACTAAAATTGAAGCATTAAAAGGAATTACTTTTGATATTGAAGAAGGAAAAACTCTTGCAATAATAGGAAAAACGGGAAGTGGTAAATCTACTATTCTAGAACTTATTGGAAGAACATATGATTGTGATAAAGGCTATGTTAAAATTGATAATACAAATATCTTAGATATTAATTTAAATAATTTAAGAGATAGCATTGGATATGTTCCTCAAGATCCTTTTCTTTTTTCAGATACAATTGAAAATAATATTAAATTTGGAAACAAAAATGCTAGCCCCGAAGAAATTATCTTTTTCGCTAAAAAAGCTGTTGTCCATAAAAATATTTCACAGTTTAACAAAGGTTATAAAACTGAACTCGGAGAACGTGGGATAAATCTTTCAGGTGGCCAAAAGCAAAGAATCTCTATAGCAAGAGCTTTAATAAAAAATCCTAAAATTTTACTCTTAGATGACTGTCTTTCAGCTGTTGATACTGAAACTGAAGAGGAAATATTGAACAACTTAAAATATTTAACAAAAAATAAAACAACTGTTATTGTTAGTCACAGAATATCATCAGCCAAAAATGCAGATCATATAATACTACTTAATGAAGGACAAATAATAGAACAAGGTAGCCATGAAAAATTGATCAAAATTAATGGTTACTATAAAGAATTATATCAAAAACAACTTCAAGAAAGCACAATAAATTAGACAAATATTTAATACAATTTGTCTTTCAAAAAGTTGTCGAGGTCATATATTTTTTTCATTTTTGAAAAATTAAAATTAATCTTAAAAAAATAAACATGTACGATAGAGAACAGGATATATTATCAAAAGCCCTTAGAGCAGGAAGAAGAACATATTTTTTTGATGTTAAAGCTACTAAAGCAGGTGATTATTACTTAACTGTAACAGAGAGTAAAAAATTTACAAATGAAGATGGCTCATTTCACTTCAAAAAACATAAGATTTATTTATACAAAGAAGATTTTAATGAATTTAAGTCTATTTTAAACGAAATGACAAAGTTTATCATAGATGAAAAAGGTGAAGAGGTAATTAGTAATTATAATCCCAATGAAGATAATGACTCAGATGAATCAGCGAACAATCAGTTTACGGATTTGAATTTTGAGGATATATAATTTTTTAGCTTATTAATAAAACCACCAATTACCATGGTGGTTTTTTTATATTTATAAAAATCATACAAATGAATGTTTTACGTTTTTTAATATTTCTTCCTCTTTTTGTTTGCTCACAATCAAATCTATTAACAGATTTTTATTTCCCGGAAAATGAACAATTCAATTCAAAAATACCAACTCCAGAATCCGTAATTGGACACCAAGTTGGTGAGTTTCATATTTCACATGACAAACTTGTTCAATATATGCAAGCTCTTGCCCAAAGCAGTGATAGAATTAAAATTGAAAATAGAGGACTAACTTTTGAAGGTAGACCTTTAATATTACTAACAATCACTTCGATAGAAAATCATAAAAACATTGATCAAATACGCCAAAATCATATTAATGCCACAAATGAAGATTATGATTATGATTTAAAAAATAGACCTGTAGTTGTATATCAGGGTTTTTCAATTCATGGAAATGAAGCAAGTGGCTCAAACGCCGCTGTTTTGTTAGCATATTATTTAGCTGCAAATGAATCAAAATACGTTCAATCTTTATTAAATAACACTGTCATTCTATTTGATCCAGCCCTTAATCCAGATGGATTACAACGATTTTCACAATGGGTTAATAGCAATAAAAGTAAAAGATTAAATCCTGATCCAAGAGATAGAGAATATAGCGAAAACTGGCCTGGAGGTCGAACTAATCACTATTGGTTTGATATGAACAGAGATTGGCTTCCGTCTCAATTACCAGAATCCAAAGTAAGATTAAATACATTTCATAAATGGCTTCCTAACATACTTACAGACCACCACGAGATGGGGACAAACTCAAGTTTCTTCTTTCAGCCTGGAGTTCCATCTAGAACACATCCTTTAACCCCAATTGAAAATCAAAACATTACTAGAGAAATTGGTCAATATCATGCAAAAGCATTTGACAAACTTGGATCATTATATTACTCTGAAGAAGATTATGACGACTTCTATTATGGTAAAGGATCTACATTCCCAGATGTTAATGGCAGTATAGGAATATTATTTGAACAAGCTAGCTCTAGAGGTCACATACAAGAAAGTGATAATGGTTTATTATCATTTCCATTTACTATAAAAAATCAAATTACAGCTGGATTATCAACATTGGAAGCAGCATTTAATATGCGTGAAAAATTATTAAAATACCAATTTAATTTTTTTAAGAATAATCGTGAAAAAGGTCGTCTAGAATCTAACTCTGTATATGTTTTTAAAGACGATAATGATCCTGCTAAGTCTTTTCATTTTACAGAGCTTTTAAAACGACATAATATTCAAATTCATGAATTAAAAAATGATATTGAAATTGACGGAAATTTTTACAAGAAATCGTCAAGCTATGTTATTCCAAAAAATCAAAAAAATAATTTACTGCTAGAAGCAATTTTTGAAAAAAGAACAAAATTCAAAGACAGTTTATTTTATGATATTTCTGCTTGGACAATTCCACTAGCTTTTGGTATTGATTTTACTGAGAAGAAAAAATTTAAAAATATTGGCGAATTAGTTTATCCACAAATTCCTGTAGGTAAATTAATTGGAGAAAGCAATTACGCATATATAATGCCTTGGAGCAACTACTATTCACCTAAAGCATTATACAGTTTGATGGAAAAAAATGTTAGAGTTAAAGTAGCTCTTGAGCCTTTTTCAATTGAAGGAAGAAACTACGATTTTGGTAGTATTTTAATCCCTGTACAAAACCAAAAATACTCAACAAGTACACTAATTGAAATTTTAGATCAAATATCATCAAAAAGTAATTTAAGTATATATGGTATTTCAAGTGGTATGGCTCAAGGACCTGATTTGGGAAGTAATAAATTTAGAACATTAAAAAAACCTTCAATTGGATTAATAGTCGGAGATGGAATTGATTCATATGATGCTGGTGAGATATGGCACTTAATGGATATTCGTTACAATATCCCAATAACTAAATTAGATAATTCGAAAATTTTAAATCATGATTTAGAACGTTATAATTGTATCATTCTACCAAATTCATTTGGTTTAAATCAGGCTGTTGCAGAAAAATTAAAAATCTGGATAAAAAAAGGTGGTAATTTAATAGCATATCAAAACAGTCTTATGTGGTTAAATAAAAACGATATTTTTAAGATAAAAACAAAAAATAATAATCTAATAGCAAATAAAATTAAATTTAAAGATAGATCTAAATTTTATGGAGCTCAAAGAATTGGAGGTGCTATTTTTGAAGCAAAAATTGATAGATCACACCCAATAAATTTCGGATATTATAAGAAAAAAATAGCTCTATTTAGGAACACCACTATCTTTATTGAGCCTGAAGAAAATAGCTTTGACAATCCTATTGTTTACACTCAAAGACCTCTTCTCAGTGGGTATATCTCTGATGAAAATTTAAACCTTTTAAAAGAAACTGTCCCTCTAAAAATCTCATCTTATGGAAATGGACAAATTGTAGGATTTACTGACAATACAAATTTTAGAGCATTCTGGTATGGAACAAATAAACTACTGATGAATGCAATTTTTTTCAGAAATCAATTTTAGCCCTATTGTACAATAGATCCATTTGGCACTTTTTCAGTGGTGCTTAATAATATAACTGAACTACCATCAACTGCCCCCAAAATTAAACATTGACTTTTAAAATTTGCAATTTGCTTATCATTGAAGTTAACATTAGCTATTATTTGCTTATTGATGAGATCCTCTATTTTATATAATTTGGTGATTTGGGCTGAGGATTTTTTAGTTCCCAATGGACCAAAATCAATAGTTAACTTATATGCAGGTTTAGTTGCTTCAGGGAAATTAACAACATTAATTATTGTACCAACTCTTAAATCAATTTTTTGAAAATCTTCAAATGAAACTTCTGACATTTTAAGTAACTTTACAACCCAAATATATAATTAAAAACTAAAATATGGCTCAAACTCCTTCAAATATGATAGCGCTTGGCACTATTGCTCCTAAATTCGAATTATTGGATACTATTTCTAATTCTAAAATGAAATTAGATAATTTAAAAGGATCTAAAGGAACTGTAATTGCATTTATATGTAATCATTGTCCATTTGTAGTTCATATAAATGATGAATTTGTTAAAATTGCGAATCAATATCAAAAAAAAGGAATAGGTTTTATTGCTATATCTAGTAATGACATAGATAAATATCCACAAGATGGACCAGAAAAAATGCATTTACATGCAGTGGAATCAAAATTTAGTTTTCCTTACTTATTTGATGAAACCCAAGAAATTGCTAAAGCATATGATGCAGCTTGTACTCCAGATATTTATTTATTTAATAATGACTTAAAACTTGTTTATCGTGGTCAATTTGATGATTCCAGACCTGGAAATAATATTAACCCAACTGGAAATGACTTAAAATATGCTATAGATTGTTTATTGAGTCAAACTCAAAATAATCAAACTCAAAAACCAAGCATTGGATGTAATATTAAATGGAAATAATTTAATCCTCAATTTTAATTAAAAAAAGATCTTGATATTGTAAAATAAATCCAGATTGATTAACATACCCACCACTTGGACTTTCAATGTATTTGAATTTATTTTCTAAATATTGAGTTTGAAATGTAGTCAGTTCGTCATAAATTGAATTTGATGAGCTAAGGCGTAATAAGATATCTAACATCAGATCAAATCCACGTTTTGAGTAACGTGAGGGATAACTTCCATATTTCGTCTTGTACTTTTCATCAAATGAATTAGTTGTTTCACTATCAAAATAAGTTGAGGAGAATTGAAAATTTAAATTTGATAAATCTTCATTAGAAATATTATTTCCTAAGAATGCTTTATTATAATTTGTTGTCATTAAAATTATTTCCCTCTCAACTTCTATTTCAATTTCTTCATCTGGATCATCTTCAGAAACTTCTTTTTCAATGGTAATCCCATTCAAACCACTCAGCATACTAGTAATATTTGAGGCGAAACTTTCATCAGATGTTTCCAAAAAAACTAATGTTCGACCAGGGTTTAATTCTTTCTGAAGCACCTCAAATGGTATATAAAATTGTTCAACTCCATTTTCATCAAAACCAGATTTAATAGTTTTAGAGTCATTAAAATAGGATCTAATTCTAGCTAATCTACCTAAAGATTTAGAGTCTGATATAATCAAAGTCTCATGAGCAATAGTATCTTTAACCGCATGAATTAATAACTTGTCGGATATCCACTCATCATTAGGAATTGTTTGTATTAGATTTGAACTACGTTTATCAAATTTCACAAATGGAGAGAATAAGGCAATTTTGTTAAGCTCTAGAGAATTTGACAAAATTTTACAATTTTGAGCTGTTACAGGACCTAAAATTAAATCGTATTTAGAAAATTCTATTTCACGAATTAAGCTTCGAAGCTTAATTGGATTGGCCTCAGTATCATAAACATCTAAATTAACAGAAATCCCTAAAGCTTTTGCAGAGTCTAGTGCCATTTCAACACCTGAATAAAACTCAGTTGAAACTCTTACATAGCCATCACGTTTAATCTGTTGTTTGGCAATTTGTATTGAGTCAAAATTAATGGAGTTGGCTTTAAAAGGAAGAAATAACGCAATTGTCTTTGAATTTAAATATTTAATTTTTGGAGATAACTGAATACTTTTTGCATCATTATTTTTATTTATTGCCAACTTCAAAACCATTCCATTTAATAGACCTGTATCCTTTAAAATAGGATTTAATTTTTCAAGACTATCTTTGCTGACACCAAACTTTTTATAAATAGAATAAAAGCCTTCTTTAGGTTGAACTTCATAATAATCAAAATTATCACCTGTGTTACTAAATGTCAATTCTATATTTGGTACATTTATTAGTTGACCATATGATAATACAGAATCTAAATCTGGATTTAATGCCTCTAACTGTTTAACAGTTATTCCAAAATTGTGAGCTATACGCCACTTGCCTTCTTTAGCTTTAACACTATATAGCCTTAAATTTGTATGAGGAAATAAAGCTTTAGTCTTGTATTTTGGTATGTATAATTTCTCTTTATATTTAATTGGATAGTCATATAGCTGTTTATTATTTTGCTTAATATCATCGATTGATATGCCATACTTTTTTGAAATACTATATAAAGTTTCGTTCTTCTTTACTCGGTGAATTTTATAGGAAACTACTTCTTTAACTTTATTAATAGACTTTTTATGTATTGGATTTGGAATAATTAAATTATCTCCAGGAATCAATTTTTCAGATGAGTTTGGATTTAGTTCAATTATATCTTCTACAAGGACACCATATTTTTGTGCTATTTTATTTAAACTGTCAAGAGAATCAACTGAGTGTTGTCTCAATGATTGTGCTGAAATTGAAGAAACTATGAATATAAATATGTAGGTCGTATAAAATTTATTCATTTTTTTATATCAAATGCTTTTACTAAATCAATTAAGCTATATTAAAGAAACCTATTTACTCCCATTCAATGGTGGCTGGTGGTTTGGAACTTATATCATAAACAACCCTATTGACTCCTTTAACTTTATTTATAATATCATTAGAGATTTTTTGTAAAAATTCATATGGTAAATTTACCCAATCTGCAGTCATTCCATCAGTACTTTCAACTGCTCTTAAAGCAACGCATTTTTCATATGTTCTTTCATCCCCCATTACTCCAACACTATTTACTGGAAGTAAAATTGCACCTGCTTGCCAAACATCATCATAAAGATTCCATTCCCTTAGACCTTCAATAAAAACAGCATCTACTTCCTGTAATATTCTAACTTTATCGTGAGTTATATCACCTAAAATTCGAATTGCCAATCCAGGGCCTGGAAAAGGGTGTCTGCCTAATAATTCTGAATCAATTCCCAGTGACGAACCAACCCGTCTTACCTCATCTTTAAACAATGACTTTAGCGGTTCTATAACTTTTAATTTCATAAAATCTGGTAATCCTCCAACATTATGATGACTTTTAATAGTAGCACTTGGACCTCCAGTAGCAGAAATACTTTCTATTACATCTGGGTAAATTGTACCTTGAGCAAGCCACTTTACGTCTTCGATAAGTTGAGATTCGTCATCAAAAACTTCTATAAATTCACGACCAATGATTTTACGCTTTTTTTCAGGATCATCGATTCCAGAAAGAGCTTCTAAAAAACGATCTGAAGCATCAACCCCCTTAACATTCAGCCCCATTCCCTCATATTGCTTTAATACACTCTCAAATTCATTTTTACGTAAAAGACCATTGTTGACAAATATGCAATATAGATTTTTACCTATGGCTTTGTTTAATAAAATAGCAGCAACCGTAGAATCCACTCCCCCCGACAAACCCAAAACAACTTTATCATTAGATAATTTTTCTTTCAAATACAATATCGTTTCTTCTACAAAAGAATCAGGAGTCCAATCTTGATTAAGATTAGCGATATCAACTAAAAAATTTTTTAACAATTTTTTTCCATCTGTTGTATGATATACTTCTGGATGAAACTGAATTGCATAGGTAATTTCTCCATCAATTTTGTAAGCGGCATTTTTAACATCACTTGTACTTGCTAATAAAACTCCTTTAGTAGGAAGATTTGTGATGGTGTCACTGTGACTCATCCACACCTGACTTCCTTTGAAAATATTTTCAAAAAAAGGCTCATTTGTTTTTACATAAGACAAATTAGCCCGTCCATATTCACGTGTATCTGATGAAGCAACTTTGCCACCCGAAAAATGTGCTAAATATTGAGCACCATAACAAATAGCAAGTAAAGGTTTTTTTCTGCGAATTTTAGTCAAATCTGGATGTAATGCATCAGAACCACGGACTGATTGCGGGCTACCAGAAAGAAATACTGCCTTAAATTCTTCAATAGCAGTTGGAATTTTATTAAATGGATGGATTTCGCAGTATATATTCAACTCTCTAACGCGTCGTGCAATAAGTTGAGTGTATTGCGATCCAAAATCTAGAATTAAAACCTTGTCATGTTGCATGCTCAAAATTAATAATTATCTATAAATTGTTAGTATTTTTTTTTTAAAACTTATAAAGAAATAATTGAAAAACTATTTTGAAAAGGATTCATTTCAGATTTTAATTTTTTAATAAATTTTTCCCCATGAAAAGCATAAAAAGTAGTAAAATTTAATAATCTCTCTTGTAAATTACCACTTGGAAATAAAAGGCTTTGAAGTATTAATGCTTGCTCAATTGAACTTTTATATTTATTTTTCTCAGCTTTTAATAATCTTTTTTCTAGATATAGAAGTCCTTTAATCTGTTTTTTTTCTTGAGCTGCAACTGCCCCTGTAAAAGAAGCGTCTGTTTCTTTAGCTAGGTCATATAATTTATTAAACTGTTTTCTTAAATGAGTTATTTGAGAACTAAAATCGATTTTTTGACTACTTTTTAATTTAGTGATTTTAGTTATTAAATCTTCTCTTGATAAAAATAAATCTGAAATACTTAAATCTAACTTATCTAACTTATGAATTTGTTTTGTTGTTGTAATAACTGCTGAATTTCTATGCATTAAAATTGGAAAACACACCTTAGAAATATCAAAATAGGATTTTAGCTGAAGCCAATAAGATAATTCACTTCCTCCTCCTGTATAACTCAAATTTGGTAAAATAAACTCTTGAAATAAAGGACGCATAATTACATTTGGAGAAAAACGCTCAGGGTGCTTTTCAAGTTCTATAAGTATTGATTCTAAATTAAAACTAAGATCTGTATTTAATACTCTAAATAAATCTTGTTTTTGAATAATTCTTTCTCTAAGACCATCTTTAATATAAAATAAATTAATAGGCCTTGGATTTACTTGGATTTTAAAATTTTTATCAATTTTCTTTAATCTAATATTAGTATTTGTAATTTCACTATATATAAGTTTATTTATAAGTTCATTTTTAATGTGAGGAGAAAATAAAGCCTTAAAACTAGAATCATCTCCATCAACCACAATAACACCATCTTTTCCGAAAATTCGATTTACCAAAAACCTAGTTGCATTAGATAAATTTTTAGATGAAATGTAAGAGTCTTTAAAGATCTCATTTAATTCATTTTCATATGGAGTGTTCTGAATAATTTTTTTAAAATTCTCTAACAATGATTCTAAACCCTGTGTGGATAATCTTCCAACAGGGCCGTTACATTTTTTTTTCCATTGAATTTTTTCTTCACCTACACTAAAATGATTAATTTCTTCAAAATCATGATCTTCACTTGCCATCCAAAAAATAGGAATAAATTTGTTATTTGGATATTTTAACTGAAGTTGTTCTGCTAAATTAATTATTGATACAATTTTATAAATAAAATATAAAGGACCACCCATTAAATTTAGTTGATGTCCGGTTGCAACTGTGAAAGTATCTGGATGTCTTAATAAATTAATTCGTTCAAAAATAGAACTATTAGGATAAAGGTGGTCATACTGCCTGTGTAAAACATCAACTAAAATTTGACGTTTTTCAAGAGAGAAGTTTTTTGATTTAGTAATAATTTGCGCTTCAAAATCTTCAATTTTTGATTTATTGCCATAAAAAGAATCAAGTTCAGGGTTACCTTCTAAAAATTGAATTAGAAGTTTAGACAATGTTTTTGTAACATCATATGAAATATATTGATTTGACATCGAAATTTATATTAAACAAAGATAATTGAATAAATATTATTGAAAAAAACTACACAACTTTGGCATATAAATCAAAATCAGCAGCATCTGTAATTACAACATCATAAAACTCCCCGGTCTTTAAATATGTTTTGGAAGCATTAATCAGAACTTCGTTATCCACATCAGGTGAATCAAACTCTGAACGACCAACAAAATACTGACCCTCTTTGCGATCAATTACAACCTTACAAACATTACCTATTTTTTGTTGATTTAATTCCCAAGAAATCTGTGATTGCAACTCCATTATTTCATTGGCACGTTCTTTTTTTACATCGCTATTAACATCATCTTTTAAATTAAAGGCATGAGTGTTTTCCTCGTGAGAATATGTAAAACAGCCTAATCTTTCAAAGCGCATTTCACTAACCCATTCTTTTAAAATTTTAAAATCTTCTTCAGATTCTCCAGGGTAACCAACAATCAATGTTGTTCTTATAGCCATATTTGGAACTGTATCACGAAATTTTTGGATTAATTTTGTTGTTTTTTCCTTTGTAGTACCACGTCGCATGCTTTTCAATATTCTATCTGAAATATGCTGTAAAGGAATATCAATATAATTACAAATTTTAGGCTCACTTTTCATAACTTCTAATACATCTATTGGAAAGCCAGTTGGGAATGCATAATGTAATCGAATCCATTCAATTCCTTCAACTTTAACTAAACATCTGAGTAATTCCGCAAGATTTCTTTTTTTGTATAAATCAAGTCCATAATAAGTTAAATCTTGTGCTATTAAAATCAGCTCTTTTACACCGTTAGATGCTAACTTCTCAGCTTCAACGATTATATCTTCAATTGATTTTGATCGATGTTTTCCTCTCATAAGAGGAATAGCACAAAAGCTGCATGGTCGATCACAGCCCTCGGCAATTTTTAAGTAGGCATAATTTTTAGGTGTTGTAGTTAATCTTTCACCTATGAGTTCATGCTTATAATCAGCTCCCAATGCATTAAGTAGCTGAGGAAGTTCAGTAGTGCCAAAGTATTGATCAACATCTGGAATTTCTTTTGTTAGGTCTGGCTTATAACGCTCACTCAAACATCCTGTAACATATACTTTGTCAACTTTTCCTGATTTTTTCTTCTGTACAAAATCTAAAATAGTATTTACACTTTCTTCTTTTGCATTATCAATAAAGCCACATGTATTAATTACAACAATATTCCCATCCTGTTCATGTGCAACTTCTTTACCATTAGCTTTGAGTTGACCCATAAGAATTTCGCTGTCATAAATATTTTTACTACAACCTAATGTAATAACATTAATTTTATTGACTTTAATTGATTTTGTTCTCATTAAAAGATCTAATTATAGTTTAATCAATAAGATATTATTTTTTAAAGAAAGAATCGATAAATTCATACTTGTTAAATACTTGGAGATCGCCGATACCCTCCCCAACGCCAATGTATTTGACTGGAACTTGAAATTGATCGCTGATGCCAATAACAACACCGCCTTTAGCTGTTCCGTCTAGCTTAGTTATAGCTAAAGCATTAACTTCTGTTGATGCAGTGAATTGCTTAGCTTGTTCAAATGCATTTTGACCCGTTGACCCATCTAAGACTAAAAGGACTTCATTGGGTGCATTAGGAACAACTTTTTGCATAACACGTTTAATTTTTGTTAGCTCATTCATTAAATTAATCTTGTTATGCAATCGACCAGCAGTATCAATAATTACTACATCGGCATTTGAAGTTACTGCACTTTGTAGCGTGTCAAAAGCAACAGATGCAGGATCACTACCCATTTGTTGTTTAATTAAGGTCACATCAACTCTATTTGCCCATACCTCTAATTGATCAATTGCTGCAGCTCTGAAAGTATCTGCAGCACCCAAAACAACTTTCAAGCCTTGATTTTTGAACTGATGTGCAAGTTTACCAATAGTAGTTGTTTTACCAGCACCGTTAACTCCTACAACCATAATTACATATGGAGTTGAGAGGTTAGATGATATATTGAAATCAGTATTATTACCAAAATTTGTCTCAGAAAGTAAAGATGCTATTTCTTCTCTTAGTATTAAATTTAATTCATCTGTACCCATATATTTATCTTTAGCAACACGTCTTTCAATACGTTCAATAATTTTTAGTGTAGTTTGAACACCAACATCACTTGTTACTAAAACTTCTTCTAAATTATCTAAAACACTGTCATCAACCTTTGATTTACCAATAATCGCTTTACCAAGTTTGTCAAAAAAACTTGTTTTAGATTTCTCAAGTCCTTTATCAAGAGTTGCTTTTTTTTCTGATGAAAATATTTTTTTAAAAAAGCCCATATATTATTAAGTTATGCATGATTACAATTTAATGAAAAAAATAAAAGCTGCTTTCAAAAAAGCAGCTTTAAAGTTCATGGGGAGATTTAAATTATTTTTTACTTAAAAAGTCATTCACTCTGTCAGGTGACATTATAGATTCCACAAAAGTGTATGCACCAGTTTTTGGAGATTTAACCATCTTGATGGCTTTTGTTAATCGCTTTGATCCTGTTTGAAGTGTTGCTACTGATTTTTTTGCCATGGCTTAGTTTATTTAATTTCTTTATGTACCGTCATTCGTTTAAGTATGGGATTAAACTTTTTTATTTCCATACGATCTGGTGTATTCTTTTTATTTTTTGTAGTAATGTATCTGGAAGTACCTGGCTGACCAGTTGCTTTATGCTCTGTACATTCTAAAATTACTTGAATTCTATTACCTTTCTTTGCCATAATAGTTAGTTATAATTCTTTAGTCTATTTTAAAAACCCTTTTGATTTAGCTTGTTTGATAGCAGCTGAAATACCTATTTTATTTATTGTTTTTAAAGCTGCTGTTGACAACTTTAAGGTAATCCATTTATCTTCTTCAGGAATATAAAAACGCTTTTTGATAAGGTTTGCATCAAATTTACGTTTAGTTCTATTTAGTGAGTGAGAAACATTGTTTCCAACCATAGCCTTCTTACCAGTAAGTTCACAAATTCTAGACATGATCTTTAATTTTACTGTTTTGTTATTTCAAAACGAGGTGCAAAAATACGAAATCTAATCAAGTTCACAAATTTTGTCTAGTCATTTTTAAAAATTTCTTTTTGTATCATTGTTAACGCCATATTCAATGTTTTAATTAAAACTCGCTGGCGCTTATCTCCAAATGTAAATTTTTGTGAATAAACCTTGTGTGGAGTGGCAACAGCAATAAAAACTGTTCCAATTTCTGCATTAGATTGACCTTTAGAAGGCCCAGCATTTCCTGTAGTAGCAATAGAATAATCTGAATTAAATATTTTTTTTGCTCCTAAAGCCATTAACTCAGAAACCTCCTTACTTACTACTGAATATTTATTAATGATTATGGGATCAACTCCAAGAATACTTTGTTTTGCAGCGCTATTATAAGCGACAATTCCTCCTTTAAAAAACTTTGATGCTCCCGCGTTTGAAGTGAATTTTTCAGAAATTTTACCACCTGAACAGCTTTCTGCAACAGAAAGTGTTTTGCCTAACTTAACAAATTTATTAGCAATGATTTGCTCTAATGTGTTATCCTCTTCAAAACCTACAAAAACATCAGATATTAATGGAAGTAAATTCTTAATCTGAAAATTAATTTCATTTTCAACTTTATACTTATTAAAACCCTTTGATGATAACCGCAATCTAACTCTACCTAAATTTGGTAAATAAGCTAATTTAATAGAGTCAGGAAGATTGTTTTCCCAATCAGAAATTCTATCCGCTATGACGCTTTCACCAAGACCATAGGTTAGTAAAGTTTTATGCACAATAAATGGTAAATTATATGAATTTGACAATCTTGGTAAAACTTCATTTTTTATCAAGGCCTTCATCTCAAATGGTACACCTGGTAATGAAATAAAAATTGTGTTACCTTTCTCCATCCACATCCCTGGCGCAGTTCCAGAAGAATTCATTAAAATGTTGGCTTTTGAAGGGACTAGTGCTTGATCTAAATTTACTTGTAAAAGAGGCTGTTTTATGTACTTTTTCCATATTTCTCGAATATGATCTTCAACTCTTTTGTTAACGATTAATTTATCTTGAAAGAACTCTACAAAAGTTTTTTTTGTGATATCATCCTTAGTTGGTCCTAAACCACCCGTTATTATAACCAAATCTGATGATTTTGAAGCATTATTAAGAGCTGATAAAATATGATCTTTGTTGTCCTGAATTGAAATTATCTGGTTAACCGAAACACCTATCCTATTTAAGGCCTTGGAAATAAAAGCTGAATTAGTATCAACTATTTGACCTATTAAAATTTCATCTCCAATTGTTATAATTTGTGCTTTCAATTATCTGATTTTAAGATCAAAAAATTCATCACCATTAATAAAACCTTTAAGTTTGTCATTTTCCTTCACAGTTCCTACTCCAGCGGGAGTACCTGTAAAAATAATATCTCCAATTTTAAGAGTAAAAAAACTTGAAACATAGGCTATAATAGAATCAATGTCCCAAAGCATTTGAGAAGTGTTGCCCTGTTGAACAAGCTCATTATTTTTCATTAAACTAAAGTTGATGTCATTAATGTCATCAAAGCTTGTTTTATTAACCCACTTGCCAATTAATGCCGAACCATCAAAAGCTTTAGCTTTTTCCCAGGGTAAACCAAATTGCTTTTGATTTTGCTGAATATCTCTTGCGGTAAAATCAATACCTAATCCAATTTTATCATAATATTTATGAGCAAATTCTTTAGAAATATATTTACCAACTCGATTAATTTTTACTATTACTTCAACCTCGTGGTGTATATCATTTGAAAAATCAGGTATAAAAAAAGGTTGTTTTTTTAAGATTATTGAAGTATCTGGCTTTAAAAAAATTACAGGTTCGGTCGGAACAATATTATTGAGTTCATTTACATGATTTTTATAATTTCTTCCAATGCAAATGATTTTCATCTACTATTTTTTTTATTAAAATCACGCAATTTTATAGATGTCAAAACTTTTTTTGTATATAATGGAAAATCAGCATCTAGCAGCCACCCATAATATCCTGGCTCGTCAACTAAGACATTTCTTACTTTTTTACCTTTATGCTTACCAAAAGAAAAGCACTCATCACCAACACTATCGTATCTGATAAACCCTGCAAAATCTGCAAATTTTTGACGAGTACTAAATTCAGCTAAGAACTTTGTGTCATTTTCAAGAGAACTATATTTATCCAATTGAGATTTTAAAACTTCATAAGTTGCAAGTGTATCTGCCTCTGCGCTATGAGCATTTTTTAGATCCTTATTACAATAAAATTTATATGCAGCTGTTAAAGTCCTTTGTTCCATTTTGTGAAAAATTGTCTGAACATCAACAGATTGTCTATTTTTCATATCAAAATCAATACCTGATCTTAGCAACTCTTCAGCTAAAATTGGTATATCAAATCGATTAGAATTAAATCCTCCTAAATCAGAATCCTTAATCCAACTATAAACATCTTTCGCAATTGATTTAAAAATAGGTTTATCGGATACTTTTTCATTTGTAATTCCGTGAATTGCTGTGGCTTGTGGAGAAATTGGAATTTCAGGATTAACTAACCAAGTTTTTTTCTTGTCATTGCCATTTGGAAAAACTTTGAGAATTGAAATTTCAACAATTTTATCTAATGTTATATTAATACCTGTAGTTTCCAAGTCAAAGAAACAAATTGGCCTATTAAGATTTAATTGCATTGAACTTTATATCTGTCTGTTAACATCCCATGATTCAAGTATATCCTTGACTGTTTTCAAAAATTGACTTCCAAGAGCACCATTGACAACTCTATGATCATATGAGTGAGATAAGAACATTTTTTGACGTATTCCAATAAAATCACCCTCATTTGTTTCAACTACAGCAGGAACCTTTCTAATAGCTCCTAAAGCTAAAATTCCAACTTGAGGTTGATTTATAATCGGAGTGCCCATGATACTACCAAAGCCACCAACATTTGTAACTGTGTATGTTCCGCCCTTTATATCATCAGGATTGAGTTTGTTTTCTCTTGCGCGATGTGCTAAATCATTTACACGTTTTACCATACCTATTAAACTAAGCTGGTCTGCTTGTTTGATTACTGGTACAATTAGATTCCCATCATTTAAAGCTGTAGCCATACCAAGATTTATATCTTTGTGTTTTATTATTGATTCTCCATCAACAGAAACATTTAACATTGGATGCTTGGATAAAGCTATAGCAACAGCTTCCATAAAAATTGGTGTAAATGTTATTTTTTCAGCGTATTTTTTTTGAAATTCAAACTTTACCCCTTCTCTCCAGTCCCATATTTTGGTAACGTCAACTTCGATAAAAGATTGAACATGAGCAGATGTCTGTAATGAACTTACCATATGTTTGGATATCAATTTACCCATCCGAGTCATTTCAATGATTTCGTCACTTCTAGAAGCAGTGTTTGAACTTACAGTGTCTAATAATGAATTATCAGAACTTAAATGAATTTGATTTTGAGATAAATCTGAAGATTTTGAACGATCTGCAATATATTTAAGAATATCCTTTTTAGTTACTCTGCCATTTTTTCCACTTCCATTAATACTATTTAATTCATCATCTGAAACAGATTCTTTTTTTGCAATATTTTTAACCAGTGGAGAATAAAATCGATTAATTTTAGGATCATTGATCTGTGAATCTAAACTTGTTAAAGACATCGCTTGATTAAAATAATCATTAGCATTCGAATTGATTGACGTCAAATCAACATTCTCTGATTTTTCATCATCATAGGATTTTTCATCAATTGATACTTCAATAGAACTATCAGCGATATTTGAATCAGTTTCAATAATAGCAAAGGTTTCACCAACTTCAACAACGTCGTCAACATTAAATTTTTTTTCAATTAAAATGCCACTAACTTCACTTGGAACATCGCTATCAACTTTATCGGTAGAAATTTCAATTACAGATTCGTCAACTTCAACTTTATCTCCAATTTCTTTTAGCCATGAGTTAATAGTTGCTTCAGCAACACTCTCCCCCATCTTTGGAAGTTTTAACTCAAATTTTGCCATAATTTTTAATCTTTTAAGAGACTGTAAAGATGCAACAAAACTAATTAAAATTAGCGATATATTCAATAATTGCAAACTCCATTAAGCTCAAAGACGCTTAAATATTAATAACTTCTCCCATTTTGTTATTAGCATTACTGCCTATTATGAAATTAGTGTTTTTAGGCCAGATTTTAAAAGTAACTTTATTACTTTTTAATCTTGAAATTGTTTTAATTATTTCAGAGAATGATTGAGTTGATGGATCAAATACTAAATCACAAAAATCATAATTCTTAATTAATTTAATTGAATTAATAATACTGTGCTTTTTTCCAGGGATTTTAAATGATCGGTTTCGAGGATTAAAGAAAACAATTTCTTTACTTATAACATTATTTGAAACCAGATTTAAATTTAAAAATGGTAAGATATTTTTTGCTAATATTTGAACAAGCCCTAAAGCTGATTTTATGATAAAATTTGCATTGTAATGTTTTTCATAAAATATCTGCATGGCAGAGAAAAAGTTTTTATAATATATTTTATTTTTTCTTGTACTTTCACCCTTAAAATGAATAATTGTTTCCTCACCATAATAATAGTTTGTTTTATTCATTTTTAATGCCCTATAACTTAAATCAATATCTTCACCGTACATAAAAAAATCTTCATCAAAACCACCCAATTCTCTAAAAAATTTATTCCTCATTAACATAAATGCCCCAGTTAATACAGAGACTTTGGCAATTTGATTTTCCTCAATTTCTGTTTCATAATAATTGTAGCCAAATCCAAGAAGTTTTTGAACAGCAGTTATAATAGTTGGTACTTTTCTCTTGGATTCAGCAAGAAAAGTCCCAGAGCCATCAATAAATCTACATCCAACAATTCCAATATCATTTTTAGAATCTGAAAAGTTTAAAATTTTATTAAAAGTATTTTCTGAAACAACTGTGTCAGGATTTAGGATACAAATATACTCACCACTTGCAATTTTGACTGCTTGATTATTTGCCTTAGAAAAACCAACATTTTCTTTATTCTGAATTAGTATTATTTCTGGATAATTTAATTTTATCACAGAGCAACTATCATCGCTAGAATTATTATCAATAACAATTATCTCTGAAGTAATATCTTTTGTAGCTGCTTGAACACTTTGCAAACACAATTCTAAATAATGACGAACATTATAACTTAGTATGACAATTGATAACTTCAATAAAATCTATTTTAATGACATTTCAAATGGAATTCTATTTGTAATACTTCTACCTAAAGTTATCTCATCTGCATATTCTAACTCGTCTCCAACAGATATACCTCTAGCAATTGTTGAAATTTGAATTTCAGCTGACTGAATTTGTTTGAAAATATAAAAATTAGTGGTATCACCTTCCATTGTAGAACTTAGTGCAAAAATCACCTCTTTTACTTTCCCAGATTTAACTTTCGAAACCAAACTTTGAATATTAAGATCGCTTGGACCGATACCATCCATTGGAGAAATTTTACCACCTAAGACATGATAAATTCCTTTAAAAGTTGCTGTACTTTCAATTGCAAGTACATCTCTTATGTCCTCAACAACACAAATAGTAGCTTTATTTCTATTTTCATTAGCACAAATTTCACATACAGAATGATCAGAAATATTATGGCAAGAATTACAAAAATTAATCTTTGACCGCATTTCAGTTAGAGATTTTGACAATTGAATGGTTTGGTTTTCGGGTTGTCTCATCAAATGCAAAACAAGCCTCAAAGCTGTTCGTCTACCAATCCCTGGTAGTTGAGCTACTTCATTGACAGCATTTTGTAATAGTTTTGATGAAAATTCCATTAATCCCTACAAATTTTAATTTTTGGTATTAAAAACTTAAATAAAAAATCTTAAAATACATTATCAAAATGCTATTTTAAATTTTAAATTTACCTAGGTTTAAAATAGATCTGTTTAGATACACAAATATAAATTTAATAAGTTGAAAGGACAACACATTCTTCTACTGACTTTTTCATATTTTTTTCTTCTAGTAATAATTGCTAAAATAACTGGAAAGAATGATTCTAATTCTGATTTTTTTAAAGCCAGTAAAAACTCACCATGGTATATAGTTGCTTTTGGAATGATTGGGGCTTCTTTATCTGGTGTTACATTCATTTCAGTTCCAGGTTGGGTTGAAAGCTCAAAATTTAGCTATTTTCAAGTTTGTCTTGGATATATCGCAGGTTACATTGTGGTAGCATTTTTACTTTTACCCATTTACTACAGATTAAACTTAATATCAATTTATCAATACCTTGGACAAAGGTTTGGAAAGATAAGTCATTTAACTGGAGCCTTTTTTTTCTTTATTTCCCGTGTAGTTGGGGCTGCGTTTAGGATGTATTTAATGGCTATTGTGTTACAACAATTTGTTTTTAAATATTGGGGGATTCCATTTGAACTTACAGTAGTAATATCAATTTCTCTAATTTGGATTTACACAAACAAAGGTGGAATCAGAACAATTGTATGGACAGATACTTTACAAACTTTATTTATGCTTTTTGCTTTAATTCTATCAATCTTTTCAATAACAAATGCCTTAGATTTAACATTTGTTGAGTTTTTAAACTCAAAAGAGTTATCTAATTATAATACAATTTTCAATATTAATGATTTTAAAAGCAAAGACTATTTTCTTAAATCATTTTTTGGCGGAATGTTTATAACAATTTGTATGACAGGATTAGATCAAGATATGATGCAAAAAAATCTAACATGTAAAAACCTTAAAGAAGCTCAAAAAAATATGCTTTGGTTCAGCGTAATTCTTTCAGTTGTGACTTTTATGTTTTTACTGTTGGGAGCACTGCTATTTACATATGCTGAAAGATTTGATGTTGCAATCCCTATGCTGGATAATAATGTCAAAACAGATTTGCTGTTTCCGGAAATTGCCCTAAATACAAATTTAGGATTGATCCTAAGCAGCTTTTTTGTACTTGGACTAATAGCTGCAGCCTACAGTAGTGCCGATAGTGCATTAACGTCTTTAACGACATCTTTTTGTATAGATATTTTAAATATTAATAACAGAAACCAAAATGATAGAAAAAATTTAAGAAAAAAAACTCATGTATTTATGAGTGTAGTTTTAATCGTTGTTATTATTTCTTTTAAATATCTTTTAAACTCAAACGTAATTGACAGCTTACTTACTGTTGCAGGTTTTACTTACGGCCCACTGTTAGGGCTATATTCTTTTGGAATATTTACAAACTTTAAAGTCAAAGACCAAATGGTATGGATAGTTGCATTAATTTCCGTTATATTATCATTTGGAATATCACAAATTCCATCTGAATATTTTGGAGGTTATATTATTGGCTACGAATTACTACCCTTGAACGGTTTTATTACCTTTATCGGTCTTATATTGATTCGTAGATAATAACACTAAAGTACATGCAGATTCAAAATATATATTTTTTGATATCAATATTTGTGAAAAATAATTATTTTCTGTGCCAGGATTAAAAATTATACGTTTAGGATTTAAAGATATAACATGATCAATGTAGCTTTTTTGATTATTTGGACTTAAATAAATTGTCACAGTATGAATATCATTGTAATTAATTAAATCTGACTCAATCTTAACTCCATGAGCTAAACCCTCTTTAATCCCAAATGCAACAGTGGGTATTTTAAACCTTTTTAGCATTAAAATTGCCTTATTTGAGTAGCGTTGCGGATTTAAAGAAGCTCCAAGAACATATGTTTTAAAGCTCTTTACCATTTGATGATTACACTACCCCAAGTAAAACCACTACCAAAAGCAGCTAAAACTACAATATCATTAGACTTTATTTTACCCTGCTCATAAGCTTCACTCATAGCAATAGGAATCGATGCAGCGGTTGTATTGCCATAGTTTTGGATATTATTAAAAACTTGGTTATTAGAAAGTTCGAATTTTTTTTGAATAAATTGAGCTATTCTTAAGTTTGCTTGGTGTGGAATCAACATATCAATATCTGAAACTGATAAATCATTTGCTTGAAGACCTTGAAAAATCACCTCGCTAAAGCGTTTGACTGCATTTTTAAAAACAAACTTACCATTCATGTATGGTCTGTAGCTCATATCATTAGGGTTATTGTCAGAAATAATATCTGTAACCCATCGTTTACCCATTCCAGGGGCTTCAGCAGCAAGTTCTAAAGCATGTTCTCCTTCTGAGTGTAAGTGAGACGATAAAATTCCTTTTTTATTATCAGATTCTTGACTCAAAATAGCTGCACCTGCACCATCACCAAAAAGTACTGACAAATTTCGACCCCTGGTAGACACGTCAAGTGCTAAAGATTGAAGCTCACTGCCAATGACTAGTATATTTTTATACATCCCAGTTTTTATAAACTGATCAGCCACAGAAAGACCATAAATGAAACCGGAACATTGATTTCTAACATCAAGAGCTCCTACAGTTTTTATACCCAAAGCCTCTTGAATTTGAACTCCAGGCCCAGGAAAATAATAATCAGGACTAAGAGTTGCAAAAATAATAAAGTCAATATCCTGTTTGTTTATACCTGAATTTGTGATAGCATTATTAGCAGCTTTTAGACCCATAGTAAATGTGGTATTACCATCTCCTTTTACTGCCCAACGGCGCTGTTTTATACCTGTTCTTTCTTGAATCCACTGGTCATTAGTATCCATTAATTGCGACAAATCGTCATTCGTAACAATATTTTCTGGAACAAAATGCCCTAAGCCAATAATTTTTGAATTAAACATTAATTTATTTAAAATATTATTTACAAATATAAACTTTATATAATGTCAGTTTGTCACATTTTTTAAAATGGTATTCTTTTTGCAAATTATATATAAAATCTAAAAAATAAAATTATGAGTAAAGGAACTATAAATGTATCTGTTGAAAATATTTTCCCACTAATAAAAAAATTTCTTTATAGCGATCAAGAAATTTTCCTTAGAGAACTTATTAGTAACGCGACAGACGCAACATTAAAACTTAAGCATTTGACAAACATTGGTGAGGCTAAGGTTGAATATGGAAATCCTTTAATTGAAGTTAAAGTTGATAAAAAAGGGAAAAAACTTCATCTAATTGACCAAGGAATTGGAATGACAATTGATGAGGTGAAAAAATACATAAACGAAGTTGCTTTTTCAGGAGCAGAAGAATTTCTAGATAAATACAAAGACAAAGTAGATGATGCAGGAATAATCGGACATTTTGGATTAGGTTTCTATTCAGCATTTATGGTAGCTGAAAAAGTTGAGATTATAACTAAATCTTACAAAGATGAGGATGCTGCTCACTGGATTTGCGATGGAAGTCCTGAATATAGTCTTAAAAAAGGAAAAAAATCTGACAGAGGTACTGAAATAATACTTCACATTGCTGAAGACTCAACTGAGTTTTTAGAAGAAAACCGTATTTCTGAACTTCTAAAAAAATATAATAAATTCATGCCAATACCAATTAAATTTGGTACGAAAGAAATCAACGATCCAGAGCATAAACCAAAAACGATTAAAGATAAGGACGGTAAAGAAACAACTGAGCCGCAAAGAAAGATTACTGTTGATAATTTAATAAACAATCCTAATCCGGCATGGACCAAAACTCCTACAGATTTAAAAGACGAAGATTATAAAGAATTTTACAGAGAGTTGTATCCGATGCAATTTGAAGAACCTTTGTTTAATATTCATTTAAATGTTGATTACCCTTTCAATCTGACTGGGATTCTATATTTTCCAAAATTGACAAATGATATGAATATTCAAAAGGACCGTATTCAGCTTTATCAGAACCAAGTTTTTGTAACTGATAATGTTGAAGGAATTGTGCCAGAGTTCCTAACTATGCTAAGAGGAGTTATAGATTCTCCAGACATTCCCTTGAATGTATCACGTTCATATCTTCAATCTGATGGGGCTGTAAAAAAAATATCATCATACATAACAAAAAAAGTAGCTGATAAATTAAAATCTCTATTTAAAGATAACAGAAAAGATTTTGAAGCAAAATGGAATGATATTAAAATAGTTATTGAATACGGAATGCTTTCTGAAGAAAAGTTTTTCGAAAAAGCAGAGGCATTTGCACTTTACCCAACTGTTGATGGAAAGTACTATACATATGATGAATTATATAAGAAAGTTAAAGCCAAGCAAACTGATAAGGACGATAAGTTAGTTATATTATATGCCTCCAACGCTGAAGAACAACACAGTTATATTGAAGCTGCAAAAGCAAAAGATTATGAGGTTTTATTACTAGACTCACCTATCATATCACATTTAATTCAAAAACTTGAAGGAAAAAAAGAGAAAGTTTCGTTTACAAGAGTTGATGCTGATCACATTGATAAACTTATTCAAAAAGAGGAAAACAACATTTCAAAGTTGACTGATGATGAAAAGAAAACTCTAGATTCTCAGCTAAAAGACGTTATTCCGTCAGAAAAGTTTATTGTTCAGCTAGAATCAATGGACAGCAACTCAGCTCCATTTATGATAACTCAACCAGAATTTATGCGCCGTATGAAAGAAATGCAACAAACTGGAGGTGGAGGTGGTATGTTTGGTATGGGTAATATGCCTGAAATATACAATCTTGTGGTAAACACAAACTCTGATTTAGTTATTCAAATACTCAATACGAAAACAGCAAAAAAACGAGAAAGATTGATAAATCAAAGTCTTGATCTTGCTCAGCTTTCTCAAGGACTACTTAAAGGTGAAGCACTAACAAAATTCATAAAAAGGAGTTACGATATAATTAAATAATAATCTATTTCAAAAAGGTGTTTTTATTCTGAAACACCTTTTTTTTTAAAAATAATTTATCATATATTGATTTAAAATTAAAAATGTTATTAGACTTAAAAAAAAAAAAAAAAATTAAAATCAAAGACGGTGAACTTTATTATGATCGCTTTTTTTTTAGTAATATAGAAGCTAATAAATATTTTAATTTACTTAAAAAGGAAATCCAATGGCGACAAGATAATATTAAAATTTTTGGAAAAATATATCCTCAACCAAGACTTACGGCTTTGTATGCAAATAATAACAAAAGTTATAGTTATTCAAACATTAAAATGCAACCAATAACTTTTACACCAACTCTCTTTGATATTAAATCTAAAATTGAAAAAAGACTTAATTCACAATTCACAAGTTGTTTGTTAAATTTATACAGAAATGGGCAAGACAGTAATGGTTGGCATGCAGACAATGAAAAAGAATTAGGATTAAATCCCGTAATAGCATCTTTAAGTTTAGGCGCAGAACGAATTTTTCATATGAAACACCGAAACTATAAAAAAGAAAAACTAAAAATAAATCTTACAAATGGTAGTTTACTTGTAATGAGAGGAAAAACACAACACCATTGGCTTCACCAAATTCCAAAAACAAGAAAAAAAGTTGAAGAACGCATAAATTTAACTTTCAGGATAATAAAATAATTACATGAGACAAACAAAATACATAGCCTCAGTTATTATTATTTTAACTTTAAAATTAAATGCTCAAAACTATAGTGAAAGTAATATTTCAATAAATGAAAATATTTATGGATCAATAGTAGAACCGAAGAGTAGATCAAACTCAAGTCTAGTTATTTTTATCGGAGGCTCTGGTCCTATTGACCGTGATGGAAACCAATCGTTTATGAAATGTGATATGTTTAAAAAGTTAGCATATTCATTAAGTAAAAAAGGCATTTCAAGTTTTCGCTATGATAAAAGAGTAGTGACTCAGATTAGAAAAGGAAAATTAGATAAAAAAATAACTTTTGATGATTTTGTTAGTGACGCAATTGCAATTATAGATTTCTTTGAATCAAAATATAATAGCATAGTAATAGCTGGTCACAGTCAGGGAAGTCTTGTAGGATTACTTAGCATTAAGGAAGGTGTATCTGGATTTATCTCACTTTCAGGAGCAGGAAGACCAATTGATATGGTTATAGAGGATCAAATTTCAAAAACAGCACCAATGTTTCTAGAGGATACTAAGAATATTTTCGAAATCTTGAGAAATGGAGAAACAACTGAAGATTTTCCATTGCCATTATATTCGCTTTTTAATATTGAAATTCAGCCTTTTATGATAAGTTGGATGCAATACGATCCAAAAAAAATCATTGCTAAAATCCCTATTCCAAGTTTAATTATTAATGGAGATAATGATTTACAGGTTGATGAAAAGGAAGCTAAACTTTTATACAATTCAGCTCAAAATTCTGAAATTTTAATTGTTAAAAACATGAATCATGTATTAGTTGAAATTGAAGGAGATGAACTAAAAAATGTTAAAAGTTATAATAATCCAGAATTAAAAATTAGTGAAATAGTAATTGAAAAAATGGTAGAATTTATTGAAACGCTATAAAAAAAAGCATCGGGGAATCGATGCTTTTTTATTACTAACCAACCAAAGTGTATTATTAAATACAATCTTTATAATACAAACTTACAATCAATATATTATATTTCAATTAGGTTTAACAATACTTTCACAAAAAGATTAAAGCATCGGGAATCGATGCTTTAACCACTAACCAACCAAAATATATTACTAACAAAAAAATTAAATAATACAAAATTTATAAAACAAGTACCGTGCCAAAGTAATTTTTTTAAATTATTATATTTACATTTATTAACTAACCAATCATATGACTGAAAAAATTCCTCTAATCACAGAAGACTCAATAGTATTTGGGCTATTAATGCTAGCGTTAGCTTTAATTTTTTATACTGAATCAAAAAAAACAGGCTTTTGGTATAAATTTTACAAAATTGTTCCTGGTCTTTTTGTAGCATATATGTTACCTGCTTTGTTCACAACTTTTGGATGGATTGCACCTGAATGGGAGGTATTAAATAGCTCTGGTGAAATAGTAGTTGAATCCAGTAATCTGTATTATGTAGCAAGCAGATTTCTTTTGCCAGCAGCCCTTGTCCTAATGACATTGAGTATTGACCTAAGGGCTATTTTTAATTTAGGGTGGAAGGCATTAATAATGTTTTTTACTGGAACTTTAGGTATAATAATTGGAGGACCATTGGCCATCTTGATAATTTCTTTTTTTTCTCCTGAAACAGTAGGTGGAGTTGGTCCAGATGCTGTTTGGAGAGGATTATCAACACTCGCTGGAAGCTGGATTGGTGGAGGTGCAAACCAAACAGCAATGTTGGAAATATATGGTTATAACCCCAAACTTTATGGTGGAATGGTATTTGTGGATATTGTTATAGCAAACATTTGGATGGCTTTATTATTAATTGGAATAGGTAAACGTAAAATTATTAATAATTGGTTAAAAGCAGATACTTCAGCAATAGAAGAGTTGAAAATTAAAGTTTCAAAATTTAGCGAGAGTATAAAAAGGAATCCAAGCTTAACAGACTTAATGGTTATTGGTGGCATTGGTTTTGGCGCAGTAAGTTTTGCTCATTTCATTGCTGGATTTTTAGCTCCTTATTTTAAAAATTTAGTTAATCAAATTTCTTCAAATACAACAGGTAATATATTATCCTTTCTGGGTTCATCATTCTTTTGGCTAATATGTATATCTACACTAATAGCTATTGTTTTGTCTTTTACAAAAGCTAAGAATTATGAAGGAGCCGGAGCAAGTAAATTAGGAAGTGTTTTTATTTATATTTTAGTAGCTACTATTGGAATGAAAATGGACCTAAAACTAATTTTTGATAACTCAGGTTTAATTATAATTGGAGCAATTTGGATGAGTATTCATGCAATTTTGCTTATAACAGTTGCAAAACTCATAAAGGCCCCATATTTTTTTCTAGCTGTTGGAAGTCAGGCTAATGTTGGAGGAGCAGCTTCAGCACCAGTGGTTGCATCTGCTTTTCATCCATCACTCGCAACTGTTGGTGTATTATTAGCAGTTTTTGGATATGCAATTGGAACTGTTGCAGCAATTGGATGTACTATATTGATGTCAATTGCTTCTAGTTAGTTTTAAAAAAAATATTGTGATTAAAAAAAAGATATTATTTATAATAACATTTATTATGGTTTTTGGATGTAATCCAAAAAACAAAAAAAATAATACAATTATTGGATTTGTAAATGGTCTTCAAAAGGGGAATTTATATTTACAAAAAATTAATGATCGTGAATTCATCACTCTAGATTCTGTGTTTGTTAAAGGTGAAAAAGAATTTGAACTAAGCTGTAATCTTGAGGAACCAGAAATTTTATTTCTAAGTCTTTCCAAAAAATCAAATTCGGAAAAAATACCATTTTTTGGATATGATGGTATTACAAAAATAAATACTTCGGTAGATCGATTTAATTTTGATGCTGAAATTATTGGAGGTCCTCAACAAAATTTATTGGAAACATATAATAAAAACATAAAAAAGTTTAAAAATAAAGAGTTGGAACTGCTTGAAACTTTCTTAAACGCCCAACGTTTAAATGATCAAAATAAAATGGATCGTGCTTTAGACGTAAGAGATAAAAACTTAAAAAGACAATATCTATATACAATAAACTTTGCTATCAATAACAATAAAAGTGAGATAGCACCTTATATAGCCTTAATGGATATTAGCGATGCAAAATTTAAATATTTAGATACTATCTACAATAGTTTATCACAAAATATTAAAGCATCAAAATATGGTACTGTTTTGAAGGAATATTTAGAAGAAATCAAATAACCCTCTATAAGCTTTAAAGGTTGTTAATTTTTTCAATCATTAACCGCCCTTTAGACTCTAACTCATTTTGAATTGATTTAAAGTGATCTTTTTTATTATTGACATTTTTTGAATTTACTTTTTCAATTAAATCATCAAAAGTAGAAATTGCTTCATCGATAATGGCTTCACTATCTTTTGTACCTGTATTAGAATTTGCAGATTCCCATATGTAAACTGCTTCTATAATATCTCCTAAAACGTAATTAATATCTTTTTTTAAGTTTCTGATGTTAGCCATAATTATTATTTAATTTAAACAAATTTACTTCAATTTATACAGATATATAAATTTCTATTTAATTACCAGGATATGAGACAAAATTTCTTGGAGTCTCATAAAGTGTAACTTTCAAATCTAATTTTTTATCCAAAACAGCCTTGAGTTTGTTATAAATTACTATTACAATATTTTCTGCTGTAGGATTTAATGTCTTAAACTCTGGAACATCAAGATTTAGGTTTTTATGATCAAAAGCCTCTTCAACTTCTGACTTAATAAAATCTTTAAGTATCTTAACATCAAGAACATATCCAGTTACTGGGTCGACTTCACCAGTTACACTAACTATTAATTCATAATTATGCCCATGATAATTTGGATTATTACACTTACCGAAAATGGACTCATTTTGCTCAGAACTCCAATCAGATCTATATAACCTGTGAGCTGCATTGAAATGGGCCCTTCTACTAACAGTTACTCTCATTTGCTATTATTTAAATGGTTATAAAAATTTTTAAATATTATTTTAAACCACGCTGTGTAAAGATCGGGGTTTAAACTAATATCCTTTTTTACATCTTCTATTTTCATCCATTTCCAATCTTCAACTTCATCACTATTTATTACTGGATCTTCATTATAATAACCCACCATTATATGATCTAATTCATGTTCGGTCAATCCATTATCAAAAGGTGCTTTGTAGATAAATGAAGTTATTTCTTTTAAAGATGTTGTGAAACCCATTTCCTCATAAAGACGCCTAACGCCAGCCTGTATATTAGATTCACCTGAACGCTGATGACTACAACATGTATTAGTCCATAAATTAGGAGAATGATATTTGTTAGAGGCTCTTTGTTGAAGCATTAACTCGTTTTCAGAGTTAAAAATAAAAACAGAAAAAGCTCTATGTAAAACAGCCTTTTGGTGTGCCTCAAGCTTTGGCATTAAACCAATTTCTTGATCTTTTTCGTTAACTAGTATTACATGTTCTTCAGCCATGATGCTAAATTATTAACTAAATTAACATATTATACTAATTAAATGCTAAAATAAAAGATGTTGTTTTGTTGATTGGATTTTTTTTTGATTTAGGTTTTAATTTAACTAGATAAAAATCATCAATATGACAATTTTCATTACTATAATTAATTGTTTTTTTTAAAAGCAACTTGGATTCATA